>MDTG01180819.1_pt1 | contig 13937 bp, 15 predicted proteins | sample 811421 | NCBI WGS metagenome assembly MDTG01 (sample SAMN05326645, study PRJNA326480) | marine metagenome | isolation source: seawater | place: Pacific Ocean: South East | collected 2011 | reverse complement strand
TTGTTCATGTCCTCAAGATTTGGAGATGGCCATTCCAAAAAGTACGCTACTCTTACTTCTGAAGCTGCATTAGCAACTGAAGCGTTTAGAATAAACGCAAATAAAATCCCAAGAACTGTGCTTATTATTTTTTTCATATATCCCCTTAGTTTGTTAATTAATAAGATTTAAAATTAAAATTTAAGTTAAGTAAATAGTAAGCTTGAGTTTTTTATACGTACCTATTATTCAACCCCTTCCAATTATCTAATCAAACGTGTTCTTTTTAGGTTCAATCTGCAGTTGTATACAATAATTCTTGATTTAATTTAACAAATGTCTACTAATTTAATTATGAGCTCCTCTAACAGAACTAATATACCTAATTCATTAAATGAGCATTGGATGCCCTTTACTGATAATAAAAGTTTTAAAAAAAATCCTAGACTTATTACTGATGCAAAGGGCGTTTATCTCACTAATCATGAAGGTAAAAAAATGATTGATGCTAGCTCGGGATTATTTTGTAATCCCCTTGGACACGGAAGAAAAGAAATTACTGAAGCAGTATCAAAACAATTAGATAAATTGGATTATTGTCAACCTTTCAATCAAGGATATGGAGGTTCTTTTGAATTAGCTACTAGAATAGCAAAAAAAACACCCGAGGGAATAAATAGAATATTTTACACAATATGTGGTTCGACTGCTGTAGAAACGGCTATAAAAATTTCGATTGCTTACCATAGGGCTAAAGGAGATTCAAAAAGATTTAGATTTGTTGGGCGTGAAAGAGGTTATCACGGCATGAATATTGGAGCAACAACAGTAGGTGGCATGATTAATAATGTTAAAACTTTTGCAAGCGTATTAATGCCTGGCGTTCAACATATGCGTCATACTCATTTACCAGAACATAAATTTGTAAAAGGCCAACCCGAAACAGGGGTAGAGATGGCTGAAGATTTAGAAAGAATAGCGATGAATTTTGGAGGAGAAAATATAGCAGCTTGCATAATCGAACCAATTGCTGGATCAACCGGAACTTTAGTGCCTCCAAAAGGATACTTAAAGAGAATTAGGGAAATTTGCAATAAGCATGGAATACTTTTAATTTTTGATGAAGTTATTACAGGATGGGGAAGAACGGGATCAGCATTTGCTGCGCAAGAGTGGAATGTGACACCAGATATAATGACTATGGCTAAAGCCACAACTAATGGAGTCGTTCCTATGGGAGTGGTAGCAGTAAAAGAAGAAATTTATGACTCTGTTTTAGACGCATCTTCAGCTCCAGAGGGAACGCCTGAATTATTTCATGGTTATACTTACTCTGGAATACCTGTAGCTGTTGCAGCAGCTTTAGCAGTTCAAGATATTTTTGATAAAGAGGATATTTTCAAGAGAGCAAAGGAAATGTCGCCTTATTTGCAAGATGGTTTGCAATCTCTAAAAGATTTAAAAGAAGTAGTTAGTATAAGAGGTTATGGCATGATGGGTGGAATTGAGATGAGAATGAAAGAAAAGCCAGGAAAGGCAGGTTTTCAAACTTTTAAACATTGTTATGATGCGGGTGTAAATTTTAAAAATACTGGAGATAATATAATAATTGCTCCTCAATTTATATGTGAAAAAAAACATATAGATGAAATTATCGAAAAATTGAGAACCGGAATCTCTAATTACATAAAGTCGTAAATGCGTATAGGCGTTCCCAAAGAGATTAAGCCACAAGAACATCGAATCGGATTAACACCAGAAAGTGTAAAACTTCTATCTGACAAAGGACATGAGATTTTTGTTGAGTTCAACGGGGGTTTCGAGGCAGGTTTTACAAATGATGATTATAAAAATGCTGGTGCTAAAATTGAAAAAAAAGCCTCAGAAATTTTTAAGAATTCAGAATTAATTGTAAAAGTTAAAGAACCTCAAAAAAATGAAATTGAGATGATTAAGGAAAATCAAATCATCTATACCTATTTACACTTAGCGGCAAGCAAAGATTTAACAAACGGATTAATAAAATCAAAATCTATTTGTATAGCTTACGAAACAGTAACCGATGACCAAGGTCGACTGCCTTTATTAGCACCGATGAGTGCTGTTGCTGGAAGAATGTCAATTCAGGCAGGCGCTCATTCATTAGAAAAAAATCAAAAAGGTAGAGGTTTACTTTTAGGAGGCGCGCCAGGGGTGGAACCAGCTAATGTTGTTATTTTAGGAGGAGGAGTTGTAGGGGAAAATGCGGCTTTAATAGCTACCGGTATGAAAGCAAGTGTTGATGTAGTTGATAAATCTGCTGAGAGATTAATTCAATTAGAGAAAATATTTGGAGACAAAATAAAACCAATTAAAAGTGAAAATGCTGATTTAAACAAACTTATAAAAAAATGTGATCTTTTAATAGGTGGTGTTTTAATACCTGGAGCTGAAGCACCTAAGTTGGTAACAAGAGAAATGATTAAATCGATGAAAAGAGGTTCAGTTGTGGTAGATGTTGCAATAGATCAAGGCGGTTGTTTCGAAACAAGCAAACCTACAACACATGATAACCCCACATACTTAGTAGACGATGTGGTCCACTATTGTGTTGCTAACATGCCGGGAGGTGTTCCAAGAACTTCTACAATGGCTTTAAATAAAGCTACGCTCCCGCTTTTGAGTAAAATTGCTGATAAAGGATATGAAAAAATACTAAAAGAGGATAAAAATTATCTAGCTGGATTAAATATTTTTAGAGGAAATATTACTTGCAAAGCAGTTGCTGACGCATTTAATATCAAATTCTACTCTCCGGAGAAACTTCTCTGATTTTTTATCAAAACAAAGGGGAATTTAACAACATATATTATTTTTAAGTCTTCAAACCCCATTTTGACCGATTATCAACTTTCATTATTTTGTTTCTTATGATGTAATAAGTATGAAGATATGAGTTCACAACCAAAAGAAAAAATAGACGAAAAATTAGAGAACAGCTATTTCTCTGGAAAAAAACCTAATAATTCAGCTTTAAATAATTCTAAAGTTAATCTTAATGAATTAGTTAACAGACTTAATGTAGAGAAAAAAAAAGAGAGAAATCAAAATATAATTCTTTCTGTGGCAGCATTGTCAGTCGTAACTATTTTCGGAATTATTTTAGCCCTTTAATTCTGCTCTCTACGATTTAAAGCTTTCAAGACTATAAGATAAAATTCGCTAAACATTTCTATGGTATTTTGTGAGATTTTTTTAGAGTTTAATAAATTATGTTGAAAATTTTTCAAATCGATTTGGAACCTTTTTGAATTTATATTTTTTTTAACAATTTTCATTCTATTTAATTTATCAAGTTTTCTGATACAAGTGGCTCTCGGAACACCTGTTACCTCTGAAACGGAAGTTGCACTTACAGAAAAATTATCATTAGTTTTAATTTTTATTTGACCTGGTTTAGAAGAAAAAAAATGATCATCATATTTAACATTCTTTTTTTTAAAATCTAAATTTGTTTGAATAAAACATTGCAAACCAATTAAAATTAATTCAAGATCATTCAATTCTTTTTGCCACATTTTTAAATATTTTAATTGAGTTGATAAATAGTGAAACCAAAAAAAGGAAAAGTTTTTTTTTAATTCATCTGATATTTTGTCTTTAGAAATACTTATATTAAGATGAACTGATATAATTTGAACTAATTTGGATATTTGATTAATTTGTCTATCTACAACAGAATTATATGATTCCCTATCATTTTGTGGCGGTGACCAATAAATATAGTTTTTATTTTTTTGTAAAACTTTTGTTTTAATTAGATTATTTACTTTTCTTCTAGCAGTTTCCTTGGGCAAACCTGTAGACTCGGCAATATCTATAATTTTACGATTATCTTGTTTGGTCCTGTCATGATTTTCCCAAAACTTTTCAAAAGAAATATTAAAATCTAAGTCTTTGTCTCTTTCTCTTAATGTTTTTCCATGCAAGTTTCTTGCAAAATATAAAACTATATTTGCTGCATCTAAGTCTTTATTATACCTTCTATAAATGTCAGATAAGAAATCACTTTGTACTGATATAAATTCGTGTAAAATATTTGAGTAGTTGTTTTTGTAAGTTTTAATAATTTCTTCTAAAGTTAAATTTTGATTTGACATATTTTAAGTTTATAATGTTCAATTTGGGCAGTTAAGACCTATTAGTTAACAATGTCAATACAGAAAATTTTTGTTTTTAAATTATTAAAATCATATTAAAAGGAAATTTTGATGGGTTATAAAAAACATATTTTCGATGTTGGAGCTTTTAATGGAGTTAACGGGTTAGCTTTAGCAGCAAAGAATCCCGATACTTTAGTTAATGCTTTCGAAGCAAACAAAGATTTAATAAAAATAATAATACAATTAAAAAAAAAAATTGAATTTAGACTTGGTAGAAAATTAAAAAATTATAAAATACACAATCTTGCTATTTCAAACAAAAATAAAATTTCATATTTTTATATTGCAAAAAATCCTACAGTTTCTTCTTTACATAAATTCGTTAAAGATATGGAAAAAACTTGGCCTGGCTACAAAGAAAGCCATTGCCAAACAATCAACAAGGTAAAAGTAAAAACTATAACTTTAAAAAAATTTTGTAACGAAAATAAAATTAAAATTATAAATTATTTACATGTAGATACCCAGGGTAATGATCTTAATGTTTTAAAAGGTCTTGGCAGTTTGATTAAAATAGTAAAGCAAGGAGTTATGGAGTCGTCAATATCTAAAAGAAATTCCTTATATCAAAACAACCACATTTTGAGTGAAGTTAAAAAATTTTTTAGAAGAAATAATTTTTCAATAAATAAAATCAAACCAATAGAAAGTTCAGTAGGAAATGAGGTTGACATTCATTATCAAAATAGCAGATTTAATTACTTTAATGATATTAAAACAAAGTATAATGAGAGATATTACCATAGAGTTTTAGATGATAGATTAAGTCTAAAAGATAACATAAAAGACTCTATTTTAAGATTTTTTGGCAGTTAAATGATTAACAAAAATTACTTGAAGAAAATATTCATTTTTTTAACTACACATTTATTTTTCTTTTTTTACGGAAAAATTCAAAGAATCATTAAATCAAATGAAGACAAAAGAATAAAAATCAAAGAAATTATTTTTGATCAAGAGTTTAAATATAATATTTTTACAATTTTAACTGGAAGACTTTACACGGATACTGTTCATGATACGGCAGTAATTTTAGATAACTCTATTATTAAAGGACCATCTTTTCAGCTAAGAGATAATATTAATTCAATTTGTAGCGACAATATTGTTTTTAAAAGAGGGACACCTAGATTTAAAAAAAAATTTAATGGAACCGTTCTTTCGCTTCTTACTGGGGGCGGAGGAAACGAAAATTATTGGCACTGGCTTTTTGATGTTTTACCTAGATTAGAATTAGCAAAAACAATATACAAAGATGATGAAATAGATTTTTTTCTTTTTCCTGATACAAAAAAAAATTTCCAGAAACAAACTTTAGATATCCTAAAAATTGATGAAGAAAAAAGATTATCGAGTAAAAAAGTAAGACACCTAAAATCGGATAAATTGATTGTTACAGACCGTCCTACCATTTCAATAAAAAATACAACAAGAGATACATGGAAAGAAGAAGTTCCTATTTGGATTATAAAATACTTAAGAAAAAATTTTTTAAAATTAGAATTTAATAAAAGTAATAATTTTCCAAAAAAAATATATATAGATAGAAGTGATGCTAAAGCGCACCATAAAAAGTTTCGATCAATTAAAAATGAAAATGAAATCATTAATTATTTAATAAGCGTTGGTTTTAAAAGTTTACGTATTGGAAATTATAATTTTATAGATCAAATAAAATTATTTAGTGGGGCTAAAGAAATAGTTGGATTACACGGTGGAGGATTTGCAAACTTGGTATTTTGTGAACCAAATACTAAAGTACTTGAATTAAAAAACGAAACAACAGGAAATATAATAGGCGATTTAGCAAAAAAAAATAAATTAAACTATGATTGTATAATTGGAAAAAATCAAAATACTCAAAAACATTCCCAACAAGGAAATATTGAAATATCAATAAATGATTTAAAAAATAAATTAAATGATTGAAAGAAAAAATAAAACTATTATAAATCAATACGATTAAAGGCGAGGTAGCTCAGTTGGTTAGAGCACAGGACTCATAAGCCTGGGGTCGGCGGTTCGACTCCGCCCCTCGCTACCAAAACAGCAAATATGATTCTTAACTTATAGTTAAATGAAAAAAAAAATTATATTTACAAATATTTTTTTATTTCTAGTTTTTTATTTACTAGGAGATATCTTGTTTAGTAACTTTATATACAAATATAGAGTTGGATATAAATGCTACAATTACTCCGAAAATAATTCCTTTTATGAGCTAGACAGAAATTGTTTTGCTAAAATGAGATTAGTTGCTAGCATTGATAGTTATAAAGTTTATACAAATAATTTTGGAGAAAGATATTCTGGTAAAAACTCATACTCTAAAACAAAAAAAAGTGTGTTTTTTTTTGGTGATTCACAAACATTTGGCGTAGGTTCTAATTGGGATGATACGTTTGTTGGTATTATTCAAAATAAATTAAAAGATTATAATATTCATAATTTTGGAGTTCCATCTTACAGCCCCACTGTTCACTATTATAAATTTAATGAAGTAGTTAAATCTAGAGAAATAAAACCTAGCAAAGTATTTATTGTTTTAGATCTAACCGATGTAAGCGATGAAAGTGAGGAATGGAGATCAAAGTCAGATGGTAGCAAACCATATAAAGAAACGAAATTTCATTTTAAAAAAACTTCTACTTTAAAAAAATTTAAAAGTGAAAACCTTAAAGGATCAAGGCTTATAGCTAATTATTTAAGAGAGCATTCAAGACAAATCAGAAAAAATTTCTATAGCAATGAAGATTTGAAAAATGAATATAGGCCCGTAAATGGAAATCCTTCAGGTGGTTATATTTATACGAATTTTGAAAAATTAACTGGTTGCAATAGTGAGGAAAAAAAGACAACTTTTTGGACCTGTGGAGGAGTGGAGATAGGTCTTAAAAAAATTGAGAAAAATTTTGAAAAGATTGGAGATCTGTCAAAAAATTTTGATTCTGATTTGTATATAATAATTTTTCCTTGGCCTGATACATTAAACTTTGGACAGACAGAATTTAATTGGGAAAATTATGTTAACAAATTATGTAAAATTTCAGAGTGTAAAAATGTTATAAATCTTTTTCCTGAGTTTAAAGAGATAAAAAATAAAAAAGATAATTGGCTTACCTACCTTTATTTAAAAAATGACATACACCTTACAAGAGCAGGAAATAAAATTGTTGCAAATGAAATTTTGAAAACTGCCTTTAATTTTAAATAGTTTTTACTACTTTTTTTAAAACGTTACAAATCTTTACAATTTCTTGTTTGGTAAGTTCAGGATATAGGGGCAAACAAATAATTCCTTTTGATTTTTTTTCAGAATTTTTAAGAGTATTTTTATTTTTAATTATTTTTGAATAAGCTTTCATTTTATGAATGGGATAAGGATATATCTTTCTTGTTTGAATTTTATGTTTGTTTAATTTTTTTATAAGTAAATTTCCATGAGGATGATAGATTGTAAATAAATGATAAACATGTTTACAATTAATATTTTCTTTAGGTAGTGTAATATTAGCTGAATTCAAATTTTTGTAATAATATTTAGCGAGATTTCTCCGTTTATTAATAAAACCATCTATTTTATTTAGTTTAAAATTTAAGATAGAGGCTTGTACCTCATCTAGCCTAGAATTGTATCCATTTTCAATAGCATAATATTTATTTTTAAATTTATTTTTTTCTATAGTCTCAATTCCATAAAATCTTAACCTTTTAATTTTCTTAAAAGAATTTTTATCATTTGTTAAAATAAAACCTCCATCTCCATATGCGCCTAAAATTTTAGTAGGATAAAAAGAAAAACATCCGAATTTTCCAATAGTACCAGAAAATTTATTTCCATATTTTGCACCTTGAGATTGAGCGCAATCTTCTATAATTACCAAATTATTTTTTTTTGCTATTTTTTGGATTTTATTCATTTCACACATTTGACCATAAAGATGAACAGGTATAATTGCTCTTGATTTTCTATTGATTGCGTTTTGAATTTTTTTTACATCAATTAAATAGTCGTCTCCAATATCTACTAATTTTGGAATACCCCCTGCATTAATTATTGCAGAGATAGTTGGTATAGCAGTGTTAGCAGCAGTTATAACTTCATCACCTTTCTTCAGATTTAAAGTTTTTAATGAAATGAGTAACGCGTCAGTTCCACTTCCTACAGCAATCCCATATTTTGATTTATATTTTTTTTTAAAGTTTTTCTCGAAGATTTTTAATTGATCTCCAAAAAAAATATTACCTTTTTTTAACGTTTTATTGAAATTTTTAAGAATTGAGTTCTTATATTTTTTATATTCCCTATCGTAAGACCAAAATTTAATCATTAGTTAATCTTTTAAATTTATTTATATTCATTGTGATGTTTGTCGGAGTTTTTTTCCCCAACAAACGTTTTGCAGATATTTTTTTAATCTTCTTGTTGTACTTTTTTGCAAAATTGTAAACCGATTGTGATTTACCTCCAATGTTTATTATCCCTTTCTCATTTATAATTTTTAAAATCTTTTCAATCAAATCTTCGTGAAAAATAAAATTAGTTTTAAAGTCTGTAAAAGCACTTTTATGAACAAAAGGTTTTTCTGTTATAGAAGCTCTTAATATTAAAGAATTTTTATACATATGAACTGCACTTTCTCCACCAAGTTTTGACCATGCATAATTATTTATAGGCAACAAAGGATCTGACTCTGAATAATTTCCTTTTTTTCCAGGGTACACATAACAAGTTGAAATGTAGATAAGTTTAATTTTTAATTTTGCGCAAATTTTAGTTATATTGGCTGTTCCAATTATATTTTTATCAATACTTTCTGATATAAATTTATTATGTATACTCATAGGCCTAGATAGACCAGCTAAATGAATTAAATACTTTGGTTTTTTATTAGATAAATATTTCTTTGTTGATTTTAAATTTAAAATATTTAGCTTATTTTTATTAGGGAATAAAAATTGAAATTTATATTTTTTTTGATTTTGTCTGAATACTTGTCCAAATCTTCCAGAACCTCCTGTTATTACAATTCTATTTTTATAAAGCAACATGAGAAAACCACTCCCCTTTAAAATTCTTTTCTTTTTTTAAAATTTCGTCCTTATGATTCCATGCAAATAAATAAATAATATCTGGGAGATTGTTATAAAAATGTTTCATATCAACTATTGGTATATGCATTCCAGGACTGAATTTACCTATTTTTTCTATAGTTGTATCACAAATGAAATTAATAATTTTAGTATCTATATTACAATAGTTCAAAATTGTTGTGCTTTTTGACGTTGCAGCATAACCGCAGATACTTTTACCATTTTCCTTCATTTTATTTAATTTTTCACAAACTTTCTTTTTTGATTCTTCACATCTTTTTTTGAATTCATAACATGCTTCTATTGTATCAATTTTATCTTTTTTTTCATTTTCTAAAAAATTATTTATATTTTGAGTTTTTTTACCCATATTTTTTCTTTTGATTATATATCTCATAGAACCTCCGTGAGTTATTTGGGGAATAGCATCAACAAGATCAAAATCATATAATTTAAAAATTTTATTTATCGAATTTATTGAAAAAATAAAAACATGTTCATCGTATATTTGATCATACGAAATCTTTTTAAACATAGATCCTAAATATGGTTCTTCAAAAATAAAAACTCCATTTTTAGATAATAATAAATCAACAGCTTTAATTAAATCATCCAAGTTTGGAATATGACAAATGACATTTGAAGCACAAATAACGTCAGTAGTACCAAGAAAATTGTTTAAATTTTTAACTGTATTTAAATTAAAAAATTCATTTAGAGTTGGTATCTGTAAACTTTTAGCTTTTGAAGCTACATTTTTTGATGGTTCAAATCCTAGAATTTCATTTCCAGAATCTTTAAAATTTTTTAATAATGTTCCATCATTTGAACCAATTTCAATTATTTTTGACTCACCTTTAAGATGGTTTTTTTTTATATAATTAGCATAGTTTGAAAAATGGTTTTTCATATAGTCTGAACTACCAGAAAAAAAAGGATATTTGTCATTAAACATTTGTTCCGGTTTAGGATGTTCATTCAATTGAAAAAGAGATATATCTTCTGAAAAGCCAACTTCCATATTAAAATAGTATTCTTTATTAAAATCTTTTTTTTCTAAAAAACCATTTGCTATTGGCATCTTTCCAAAACTCATAAAAGGTGTAATTGCTTTATTTGTAATCTTGCATTTCATCATTTAATTGCATTAAATAGATTTAAAGTTTGTTTAATGTCATATTCTATATTCGAATTTAATCTTAAACCTAAATTTTTAATTTTTGAAGTGTCGACGAAATAACTCAATTTATTCATAATCGGTGAGTTTATAAATTTAATTTTAATTTTTTTTTTATTTTTTTTAATTTTTTTAAGTATTTGTTTGACAGTAAAGTTTCCACTAAGAGCATTAAAGATTTGATTATTAAATACTTTATTTTCAATACAAAACTGAAAAATCTTAAATGCGTCTCTTAGAGATAAATATGGTCGATATTGATTATAAGCTGTTTTATAAATTTGAATATACCCATTTGTTGCAGCGCTAAGACAAAATTTGTTAACAGCTGTATGGAACCTTATGCCTTTTGATACACCTGTAATTGTTCCTAATCTAAAAGATATATAGCTTAAATTTTTTTTATTTTGATTTAATAAATTTTCCTCTTTAATTTTTATTTCAGCGTAGGGAGATTGGGGTTTTAACAAATGTTTATCATTTTCTTCTACGATTTTTGCTTTTTTCCCATAAACACTTGTTGAGGATAAATGAATTAAATTTGATTTATTTTTTCTACAAAATTTTATTATGTTTTTCATACAATTAAGATTATTTCTAAACATTTCTTTTTTTATGTTAAAACTGTCCTCAGCATTTGTGAATGAAGCACAATGAATTACGACATCGTATTTTTTAAAATTTCTTAATGAATTTTTTTTACTTAAATCAATATTAAAAAAATCAAACTTTATTTTCTTATTTTTTCCGATATTAAATAGAGAAGAGTATCTTTTAGATGAAAGATTATCAATTAAGGATACGTTTTTAACTTTTTTAATTCTATGGATGTTTTCAACAATATAAGAACCTATGTGGCCACATGCGCCAGTTATCATTATTTTCATATTATTTATTTTTTTCAATTAATTTTAAGAAATCCTTATATTTTTCTATATAATCGCTAAATTTATATTCCATGTCACACACGACCATTAAAACTACGTCTTTGGTAAGAAATTTTATTTTGCACCATGTTTTTGGTTTAAGAAATAAGCCCTCTTTTTTTTTATAGTCTAAGATAATAGTTTTTTTGAACCTAACATCCTCAAATTGAATTTTTGTCTTGCCTAGCAAAGGAAATAAAAATTGAGAACATTTCTTATGAGCATGGTTTCCTCTCACAAAATTTTTTTTACCATTTACAAAAAATATTCTTTTTGGTTTTATTGGAAAGCTTTTTTTAATTGAAAAAGGTATCAACGTCCCACTTTTTTTTCTGAATGATTTAAATTTTTTTTTTCATATATCTTAATACAATTGGTTGTTTATCTTTTATTTATATCACAGTAAACAACTGGCCATTCTAAATATTTAGTGTATTTCTTAAACCAATAAGGAAGAAATCTTTCTGCTAAAAAAGTGTACATTCTAATTTTGTTATATCCTTTAAGATCAAAACCAAATACTTTTTCACATTTTTCTAACCATGAAAAAATTTCTGTAAAATAGGCGTTTATTACTTTTTCAGATTTTGAAATAAACATATTTCCTTGATTGATAGAGGTTTCGTTTCTCACATATTTATTAAAATCTGCCCTATCTTTTTCAGGCAAAAGATTTATTGCCTTATCAAGATTTCCCACACCATGAAACATATCAAATTGAAATCTAATACTGTGGTCTGATCTAAATATTTCTTTAGGGTTTCTGCATAAAGCTAATTTCCCGTATTTAATTAATTTGATAAATTTTACTTTTTTAAGTGGCATAGGATCACCTATAATAGCGTCAAAGTTTTTCCATTCTTTTGGCAATTCTTGAAGAAGAACGGATTTTAAATCTTGTTTTTTTTTGCTATTTTTGTTCCCCCATAACTCTCTATAGGAACAAAAACCAACCCACTCATTATTTTTTTTGTCTTTCAATAAATTTTTCCAGAACCAGTAATAGAATGTATATTCACCATAATAAGGGTTTTTTTTAGATATATTTGTTTTAGTATTATCTCTCATCCACTCTGCTGAAAAATTTTTATTTTTAAGTCCTACTGGAATGTAATTTAGACTTTTCACAATTTCTAGATAGTTATTATCTAAACACATACAGTATATTTTTAAATTATGCATGAGATTTCATATAATCTAAAAAAGAAATATTTTTTTTATCTTTTTTAGATATAATTGGTTTTTTTATAGGCCATTTAATTTTTAGTTTTTTATCATTCCACTTTAATCCCAATTCATTTTTGGCTGACCTATAGTTTGTACAATAATAAAAAATTATATTGTCTTTTTTTCTTCCAAGAAAACCGTGAGCAAAGCCTGAAGGTATAAATATTGATTTTCCATTGTCTGAAGATAAAATTATTTTAAAATGTTTACCAAAAGTCTTAGAATTTTTTCTTAAGTCAATAGCTACATCTAAAATTTCTCCCTTTAAAACAGTTACATATTTTCCTTGAGAAAATTTTTTTTGAATATGCATGCCTCTTAGCACATTTTTCTTAGAGTGAGAGGCACATCCAAAAATAAAATTTTCGTTTTTGAAAAGTCTTTTCTTAAATGTTTCCTTAAAATAACCTCTTGAGTCTTTATGCACCTTTGATTTTATAACTTTTAAGCCTTTGAATTTTGTATTAAATATTTTCATTAATTCAACTTTTTATAAATACTAGGTCTAAAACATCCACAAATTTATATGATTTATCGAAATTATCAAAATTTAAAAATTTAATAAGATTATTTTTTTTTTTACTTTCTAACTTATAATTATTTAGCAGCATAAAATCTATAAAATTTTTATAATTTATAAGAAAAGCGTAGTTAATGATTGGATGAAGGTTTATTTGTTTAATAATAACATCCTGAGATTTGAAATCTGAGTCGTAAAAAGGAGTTAGGGAAAAAATAAAACACTTTGTTTGATTTTTAATAAATTGATTTAATATATTTTTATAGTTTTTTAGGTATTGTAATGAGCTTCCAAAAAAAACAAAATCTAGATCAGATTTATCTAATTTAAAGTCTTGATCAACAATTATATTTTTTAAATTATTCTCTCTTATAGTTTTATTAACTATATCGTTAAAGTTTGATTTATCGTAATAAAAATATTTTATTTTTTTCAATTTTGAACTTAAGTACAAATAATTATCTATATTGTTTGCTCCAAAATCGTAAAATTTGATTTCTTTTTTATTTGTAGATTTTTGGTGCAAAATTTCTAATAGATCTGAACAAGAGTTAAATGGTTTAAAGCTCTTGTTTGAAAAATTCTGCACTATTTGTTTTTGAATTTCGTAATCTAAACTTCCAGGGTGATTATTTTGAGGCAGTGATTTTAGATCGGTTTCAACAAAAAAAACTTTAAAAATTTTAAAAATCTTTTTTGCCAAAAAAACAGGTAATGAATCAAAAAAATTTGATTTATAAAAAGCATTTAAATATCTATACATTAAAAAATTTTATTTTCTGGAAAATTTTATTAATTTTTTTAAGTATTTG
>MDTG01214988.1_pt1 | contig 13938 bp, 13 predicted proteins | sample 811421 | NCBI WGS metagenome assembly MDTG01 (sample SAMN05326645, study PRJNA326480) | marine metagenome | isolation source: seawater | place: Pacific Ocean: South East | collected 2011 | reverse complement strand
TATTTGCCTTTTCTTTAGTTCAGGATATATGGGGATACTTAAACATTGTGAATAGTAATATTCAGCGTCTTTAAAATTCGACTTGTTGGTTTTAAAGGGTATTTGTCTGTAATTAGGAATATAATGAACTTGTGTAAAAATTTTAGATTTATATAAAATTTGAATAATTTTATCTCTATTAACTTTAAGAGTTTCTTTTTTGAACAAGATTATAAATAAATGCCAGGCAGATAAATATTTGTTTTGTTTTGGTAGTATTACGTAATTTTCGAGTACTTTTAATTTTTTTAAATATAATTTTGAAATAATATTTCTTCTTTTTACAAAACTATTTAATCTTTTTAATTGATTTAAACCTAAATAAGACTGAATATCATTAAGCCTAAGATTATATCCATAAGAATTTAACTTATGTTTCCAATTATAAAAATTTTTTTTTTTTGATTTTTTTATTGCAAATCCATGGTTTCTTGCCTCAATCATTTTTTTATAAAAATTCTTGTCTCGAGTTGTAGTCATTCCTCCTTCACAAGTCGTAATTGTTTTTAAAGGATGAAAAGAAAATGTAGTTAAATCAGAATATTTACAATTACCAACAAAATCATTTTTAAGATTTGAATTTTTTGCGCCAAGTGCGTGACAGGCGTCCTCTATAAGGTAACAATTATACCTCTTTTTTAATTTAAAAAATTCTTTTGCATAGTTATTGAACCCGCTATTATGCATTGTAAAAAAAACTTTTATCTTTTTTAACTTATTTTTTTTAACGCATTGTTCAAATTTCTGTGGTGTCATTTGACCAGAGTTTTTATCTACATCTGAAAAAACTATTTTTGCTCCCATAATTTTTGATATATTTGCAGCAGCAATAAAATTAATTGATGGCAAAACTACAACATCATTTTTTTTTAAATTAATTGCTTTCAAAGCTAAAATAATTGCAGATGTTCCACTATTACTAGATACACTGTATTTTGATTTTACTTTTTTAGAAAATTCTTTTTCAAATAACTCAACGCCAGGTCCAGTGGTAAGAAAATTATTTTTTAATGCTTTGCTAACAGCATTTATATCATCATTATTTATTGTTTGCTTTCCGTAGGGAATAAAGCCTTGCATTATTTTTATCTCACAAGTTTATTTATCACACTATTAATTTTTTTGTCCGATTTAAAAATTTTTTTAACAATAATTTTAGATGTTTTAGGATCATATTTAAAAGCTAAGCGTAGAAGGTCCATCCAATTTTTGTTATTTTTTCCTCTTATTGACTCGATAGATTTAATATATTTAAGGTATTTCTTTTTTTTGCTTTTCATAATGAATTTATTTAACTACAAATTAAAGAATAATCAATTAGCATATCTTGCAAGATAGCTCTATTCTGGTATTTGTCGATATATGGATATTAAAATAAATAAGAAATTAAGTATTACTGATAAAAAGTCACCATTAATAATCGCAGAAATATCAGGAAATCATTGTGGAAAAAAATCAATTTTTCTTAAACATATTAAGTATGCAGCTAAGTGTGGTGCTGACTTAATTAAAATACAAACTTATGAACCAGTGGATATAACCTTAAGAAATAATAATTATAAAATTAAAAGTGGTATTTGGAAATCTTCAACACTTTGGTCGATTTATCAAAAAGCACATACACCTTTCGCTTGGCACGCAGATGCATTTCGTTTAGCAAAAAAAATTGGTGCTACAATTTTTAGTACGCCATTTAGTAAAAGAGCAGTGGATTATTTAGAAAAATTAAAAAATCCAATTTATAAAATTTCCTCTTTTGAAATAACAGATTTAAATTTAATAAAATATATTGCAGCAAAAAGAAAACCAATAATCTTGTCAACGGGCAATTCAACTATCAAAGAGATAAAAAAAGCTCTTAAAATAATAAATAGGTATCACAACAAAGTAACTATTTTACATTGTGTCTCAGATTATCCGACTTTGGAAAGTGATGCACAGATCAATTTTATAGGTCAATTGAAAAAAATTTTTTATAAAAATCCAATAGGTTTATCTGATCATACTAACGATATTAATAGTTCTCTTGCTGCAACTGCCTTAGGAGCAACAATGATAGAAAAGCATTTCAAAATAAGTAATAGGATAAAGTCGCCAGACTCCAAATTTTCTATCTTACCTTCTCAGCTTAAAATGCTTAAAAATATGAGCGTAAAAATACATGAAACCATTGGAAATAATAAGCCAAAAAAAAAGGTAAGTAGCAAAGCTTTATTTTTTAGAAGATCTATATTTACGAAAAGAGATTTAAAAAAAGGTACAATAATTAATGAAAATAATATTTCAGTTTTAAGACCCAAAATTGGTATAGGTGCAGAAGAATTTTTTAATGTAATAGGTAAAAAATTAAAGAAAGATATTAAAAAAAATAGCCCTGTTTTTTTCACAGATCTAAAATAATGGTATTATTGTTCAAGAAAATTAATAACGATAAATATACAAAGACAATATTTGAAATAAACAATGATCCTTTTGTGAGAAAATACTCTGTCAACTCTAAAAGATTTTCGTTTGAAAAGCATTCTAAATGGTTAAGAAAAGTTTTAAATGGAAAAATAGAAACAATTTTTGTAGTAATGAAGAAAAAAAGTATCATTGGATTAATTAGATTAAAAGTAAAAAAAAATAAAAACTACCTGTCTTGGGCTGTTAAACAGAATCATAGAGGAAAGAACTATGGAAAAAAAATGCTCAAAATGTATGTAGATGTTAACAAAAAAAAATTTTTTGCAAAAATCAAAAAAAACAATATTCCCTCAATAAAAATTTGCGAATATGCTGGTTTTAAAAAGTTTAGAGAGAATTCAAAATTTAGATATTTCGTGAAATTAAGATAAATATCAATCAAAATCCTAAATAAAAAATTGATAATCCCACCATCTTTATGATATCTACAAACAAATGAAAATGATTAGTTTTACAGAAGCTTCGATCTCAAAAAAAATTTTAAATAAACTTATAGATTTAGAAAAATACAATAATTATTCTACTGACGGATTATATTCGAAGAAATGCTCAATTTTTTTTGAAAAAACTTTTAATATAAATAAAGTTCTTATGACTAAAAGTTGTACATCTGCTTTAGAAATGTGTGCTATTTTAATAAATATTAAACAGGATGATGAAGTTATTTTTTCATCTTACGGATATGTATCAACTGTTAATGCATTTGTTTTAAGAGGAGCTAAGCCAGTCTTTGTCGATATTAATTCTGAGAATTTAAATATAGACATAAATCAAATAGAAAAAAAAATTACTAAAAAAACTAAGGCGGTAGTAATCACTAATTACGCTGGTGGATCTTGTGATATCGATAAAATTATCAAATTAAAGAGAAAATATAATCTTTTTCTAATCGAGGATGCAGCCCAATCTATATTTTCTAAATACAAGAATAAGTACCTTGGAACAATTGGAGACTTATCAACTATGTCATTTCACCAAACTAAAAATATTCATTGTGGTGAGGGAGGCGCGCTATTTATAAATAACAAAAAATTTATTGGGAGAGCAGTATCAATTTTTAAAAAGGGTACTAATAAACAAAGGTTTCTTGAAAAAAAAATAAAAAAATATTCTTGGATAGATTTAGGCTCATCTTTCGAAATGAGTGAAATCCATGCGTATATATTGTTCCGATCTTTAAAAGAATGGAAAAAAAGGCTTAGTCAAAGAATGAAAATTTGGAACGATTACCACAATAAATTATATATTTTAGAAAAAAAGAATATATTGAGGCGTCCTAGATTCTTTAAGAGCGTAAAGCACAATGCACATATGTATTATATTTTAGTAAAAAAAAGTTATAGAGATAAAATTATAAACTATCTTAATAAAAATAAAATAAATGCAACATTTCACTATTTACCTCTTCATGAGTCATATTTTTTTAGGAGAAATTTTAAAAAAAATTTTAATTTAAAAGTATCAAATGATATAGCTAATAAAATAGTTAGATTACCAATTTCACATAACCTTAAAAAAAAACAGTTTGATCATATAATTAAACATTTATTTAAATTTTTTAAATTATAAAATTAAAATCTAATTTGTTTTATAAATATTATATTTACCGAATGTTAAAGTACTTTTTTCAAAACAATTATCAAGTTTGACTTTTGAAGTTTTTGTAAATGATATTATGTAATTTACTGAAGTTTTTTTTATAACTTCACAATCTCCATTATAAATACTATCTTTTTCATCCAATTTATTTTTCCATTTTATTACTTCTGGGATGCTACCACCTATAACATTTCTCGTAACATAAGCTGGTCTTTCAGAAATTGTTTCCCAAGACGCAGCCAATATCTTGGAATGAACATAATTGTCTCCACGAACAAACAAGGCTACGTCTTTTTGTTTTATTTTTGAATTATTTCTTCCTTCTTCAAAAAGTATAATATCCTCTTTATATGTTTTATTTTTTGCCCAGCTTATAAGTTCTACATCTTCAATTTCTAAATAATAACTCAAAGGTTTATAAAAATTTGTTGTGACATAATGAGCTTTTTGAATTAAAATTTGAGTTACTCTAATTAAATTATATTTATAATTAAATAAAGCAGGAGAACATGAAAAGAAAATTAAAATAGATAAGATTATTAATTTTTTTTTTAAGTTTTGTTTGTAATAAAAAACTAAAGTTAATTCTATAATAATGAACAAAGAAAATAACAATGTTAAAGACTCTGGCCTAAATGGTATAAATTTTGCCAATAAAAATTCTCTGTCAAAATAAAGAATGATGGTCAAAAAAATTAAATAAAGGTTTAAAAAAATTATTAATAGAAAAAAATTATTATTTAAGTTATTTTTGATATTATTCTTAAGAAAAAATAGTAATAAAATATTTATAAAAATACTTATATATCCGAAAATCCAATTTTTTTTAAAGTTCCAATCTTTTGTAAAGGGGTTTGTTAATCCGTCGTGTCTATCAAGAAAAATTTTATTATAATTAACAATATCAACGTTTAAATTTTTAAAATAATTTTCATAAACTAAGATTAATAAAACTGGCAAAGTAATTAAAAAAACTTTTATAATATATTTAAAAACAATTTTTAAATCTTTTTCTTTCAAAAAATAAAAAACACAAATTACCCCAAACCAAAAATAACCAACTAAAAAATGTGAATAAATTGCTATACTTATTAAAATAATACTTTTTAAATATTTTTCTCTTTGTAAATATGACAAAGAAAAAACTACTGCAATACTAGAGATTACTTTAAATTCAAATGTACCAAATATAAAAGCAGTTCCAAAAAAACTCTGTCCAGCTAAAATAAAAATTAATATCCCTATTAATATTGTCAAATTTGAAAATCGAAAACTCACTGAAAAATGATGAAAAGCTAGAGCATACAGTACTAATGATAAAGTTCTTACTATTTTCCAGCCAACTTCGAAACCGAAAAACTCATAATAAAAATAAAATGGAATACGAATTATTGCAACTCGAATGCTATCACTAAAACCTATGAAGTTATCATTTGTATTAAAAAAATTCATAGCTCTTGAAATAAAAGCATAATCATTTCCAGAAATATTTGTTGGTGCAAAAAAAAGAGATAAAAGTATAAATATAAAAAAAAATAAAAAATTTTTTTTATTTAAAAAATTTATCATATTTGATTTCATGGGTTTTAAAGCTTTCATCATTTTAAAATAGTAGCTACTTTATTCTCAAATACGATTTCTAATTGACAATTTTTCATTAGCTCTATATTTTTTTTTTCTAGAAAAACTAAATATTGATAATTAATTTTTTCCTTGTCACAATCTCCATTAAAAATTCCTCTTTTTTTTACAATCAGACTTGACCACCTCTCAATATCTTTAGGAGATCCAAATACATTGTTTTGATTAACAACTGTAGGTCTTTTAGCATTTTGCTCGAAGCCAGTAGCTCTAATATTCAAATTATTTACATTATAAGATTCATCTATTAAAAATATATCACTTTCTTTGGTATTATTTTGAACCCAATCGATTACTTCTAACTCGTAATTATTTAATTTTGAAATGTTTTCATTAAAGCTTTTTAATATTAATTTTTGTCCTATATTGCTTATATGAATTAAGTTTATTTTGGGGTGAAGAATTGGTGAAATTATCAATAAGGATGTTAATAAAATCATCTTTAATTTGTTAATGTATTTAAAGAAAAACGAAATAAATATTATTAACTGAAAAAATAATCCATACGCGCCTGGTCTATATAAATAAAATTTTGCAAAAAAATTTCCTGTATCAATAAAATCAATTATTAAGACAATAAAAAAGTATAAGTTTAAAAATATTGACGTAATGATTAAAGAATTTAAAAATTTATTTTTTTTTGTAAAGTTTGATTTTAGTTTTATTAAAATTAGTCCGATAGTAGAAATTGTAATTAAAAAATATCCAATTAGGTGTTTAGGGTAAATATTATTATTTTCATCAAAAGCTGACATTACATGTTGAAGTCTTTTGTAATAGGCATAATCATAATCAAATCCTGAACTTTGAATATTTTCAAATATGCCTAAAATTATTAAAGGTAAACCAAAAAATATATAACCAATTAATAAATTTCTGAAAATTTTAAAATTTTTTGAATATGCTAAATAAAATAATAATAGAAATAAAAATGAGAAAAAACCTGCAAGAAAATGAAAATAAAATGATAAAACATTAAGAGCAAAAAAAGTCTTTAATTTCTCTTGAATTAAAAGAGGAAAAGAGAATATCATAATAATATAACAAAATGTTCTAGCTTCAAATCCCTGGAAAAACCATTCCCCATAAAAATAATTTTGCTTTAAAATATAAAAAATTATTAATGTGGCTAACAAAACATAAGGCTTTAATTTTGTAGCTCTTATAAAAGATAAAAAACAAAAGAAAAAAATTAAAATTAGGAACAGTCTTCCAAAAAACCAAGTCTTATCATATCCAAAAATTTGAATTAATGCTCCATGAAGGTAACCAAAAAAAAATTTAAGTTTTGAAAAATGAAAAAGGCTATAATTTTTCATATAGTCTACATGGTAAAAATGAGCCATACCAAAATACTGGTATTCATTATCTGTCCATTGGAACGGAAATAAAACAATATACAGAAAAATAAAAATAAGAATGTAAGCTGTTATATTTATATATCTTTCAAATTTTAAAATATCCATTAAATTTAATTTGTATTAGAATTATTGTTTTATTCAATATTAAAAGTTATAGTGTCATATGCAATATGAGGGATGGGAACTAAATTTTTTTGATAATGCAAAAAATTTTAGAAAATATCAACTTGATTTAATAAGAGATTATTTAGGAGAAAGTGTTTTGGAAATAGGGCCTGGGAACGGCTCATTTTCAAAAGAATGTGTCCTAATTAATACAAAAAAACTTACCTTAAGTGAATTAGATACAGTCCATTTTCAAAAACTAAAGAAAGAATTTAATTTAGTAGATAATGTAACTGTAGTACAAAAAAAAATTAATGAATTAGATGAACAATTTAATACTATTTTATACTTGGATGTTTTAGAACACATTGATGATCATGAGCAAGAGTTAAAACTCGCATTAGAGAAATTAAAAACAGGTGGTTTTTTAGTAATAATATCTCCTGCTTTTCAATATTTATATTCTGCATTTGATCATTCTATAGGTCACAAAAGAAGATACGAAAAAGAATTTTTTTTAGAATTCTCAAAAAAAAACGACATTAATTATGAAAAAATTGAGTATTTCGATACTATTGGGTATTTTTTTGCGGTCATCAATAAGATTTTAAACATAAAAAATTCAAAAATAAATTTTGGAGTTAAAATCTGGAACTTACTAATTCCACTATCCAAAATATTAGATAAAGTATTTTTTAACTCTTTCGGCAAAAGTTTAATTTGTATATATAAGAAATAACACCAGTTTTATGAAAATACGTTTAATAGTTTTAATTATTTTTTCCGTTACTCTTTTATTTTATGTTTTAATTGATTTATCAGTCAGTACAAAAAAATTTAGTTATTTAAAAACTCTTGTTCCTAAAGAAATAAGATCAACGATTAAAAAAAATATATTTCCATATGGGTATATTCGTGAGTTAGAAAAAAGAAATTCAGACCTCGAGTCATCTCAAAACCTATTTTTTTATAATAGAGATTTGAAATATAAAAATGATAATTCTGAGATAAATTTTGCTCCCGACATAAAGAACGTCTTAATCAATGGAAATGAAATTCCTTTGAAAAAGTTTCGTACAAAAAACTTGAATACCGGAATCCATGATTATTTTCCTGGTTCAGCTTATATTGAAGTTTATCAAGAAAAAATATTTATAGCATCACCAATTGGAATATTGGCCTATGCTAACATATCAGATCTAAATGATGATAAATCAATTAAGTTCAAACAAATTCAAAATAATATTGATAAATTTGTTACTCAAAGTAATTTTGAAAAAAATTATTGGTTCACAGTAAAAGATTTAAAAATAGCAAATGGAAAAATATTTTTATCTTATACAAATCAGGTCAGCGAAGATTGTTGGAACACAAGTGTAATTTATTCTAAATTTAATTTTGATAAGCTTGAATTTAAAAAAGTGTTCTCTCCAGATGAAAATGTTTGTAGATATAATAATCAAGATAATGAATTTCATGGACATCAATCTGGTGGAAGAATAGTTGATTTTGATAATGAAAATATTTTTTTAACTATTGGAGATTATAGAAGTAGATATCTTGCTCAAAAAAAAGATAGTGTTTTTGGCAAAATAGTTAAAATAAACTTAACTAATGGTAAATATTCCATAATTTCAAAAGGTCATCGAAATCCTCAAGGTCTTTTTTATGATAAAAAAAATAAGATTCTATTAGAAACTGAACATGGGCCTCAAGGCGGTGATGAAATAAATTTAATTGAACTAAATACTCAAACAGTCCCAAATTATGGTTGGCCTATCTCTTCGTATGGTGAGCATTATGGAGGAAAATCAAAAACTAATGAAAAAAAATATAAGAAATATCCTTTAATGAAATCTCATATTGATAATGGTTTTATTGAACCTATTAAATATTTCACTCCCTCAATAGCAATTTCAGAAATTACCTCGATAAGTGATAATAAAGATTATGTTGTCTCTTCAATGAAAGAAAGGGCATTATTTTTTTTCTCACTTGATGATAAAAACAAAATTCAAAAATTAGATAAAGTGTATATTGGAGAAAGAATTAGGGATTTATTTTTTTATGATAAAAAAATCTTTTTATTTTTAGAAGATACTACCTCGATTGGTGTTTTAAACTTAAGCTAACATTTTAATTAACATGAAAAATATTTATTTCAGCTTTATTATAGAATATGAAATATAGTTATCTTGAAAAAATAAAGTTTTTAATTTGGGGATCTTTAAACGTTATTATAAACTTAATTATTTTCAAATTACTTTTTTGGGATAATCAATTAACTATCGCAAAAATGTTTTTTTATTATTTTTTTGTCTTTTCTGTAAAATTTTTAGGCTTTAAATTTTTTGTTTTTCTTAAAAATCAAAAAAATATGTTTTATGCTCAATATTCAAAATTTATGATTATGGCTGTAACAATTTTATTTTTAAATTATTTTTATTTACGAGTTTTAAATAACTTATTTGATTATGAGTATTTTATCTTACAAATATCCTGGGTTATATTGTTCACTCCATTAATATTTATTATTTATAAAAAAATTATTTTTAAATGACAGATATAAGTGTAATTGTACCTTGCTATAATAGTTATTTTCCAAAGCTTATTAAACAAATTAAGCTCATCGAAAAAATATTAAACAAAAAAAAATACGAAATAATTTTGATTTTTGATAATGGTCCTTTATCAAAAAAAAAAATAAAAATGTTTCAGTCTTTAAACAAAAAAAAATTGCGTATTTATCAATGTTTGGGTTTACTTGGCCAACAAGCAATAACAAAATTAGCTTTTAAATTAGCTATGGGAAATACCATAATAACTATCGATGATGATTTAAAATATGAAATAAAAAATATAAATCATATTTTAAAACATTTTAAATCCAAAAATTTTGATTTAATAATTGGAAAAGAGATCAATATACAAAAGAGTCTATTAAGAAAACTAGGTTCTTTTTTGGTAAGAAAAATTGCTAAATATTTCTTTAATTTTAAAAAGGAAATATTTTTCTCAAGTTTCAGAGTAATAAATAAAAAACTTGCAAAAATTATAAGTAAAGATAAAAATATTTTTAATGTAATAGGATTTGATCTTTTATTAAAATCAAAAAATGCATCAAATTTTAATATTCTTGTAAATAAAAACAAAAATAAAAGTCGTTATAGTTTTATATCATTATTGTTATTTTTTATTGATCAATTAATATTTTACAGTTTTAAAAAAAGAAAATTTGAAAAAATAATAATCTGTTCAATTCTTGTTTCAATTATATTGATAGTTTTAAATCAGATACAATCAATTATTGTATACAAGTTAATTTCTTACTCATTACTTGCAATATTTGTAATTACAACTACAAGATATCTGATACATTTTTTAGCTTTCAATAAGAAAGTAAAAATAGAAAGAATTATTTAATTTTTTTAATTATCTTTTTATTAATTTTAAAGTTTTTGATTTCCATATTTTGTGGTTCCGCATCTTCTTTGTCGTAAAAAGCGCTATAAAGATTTATTTTTTTATTTTTAATTAATTCTAAAAATTTTTTTTTACCAAATTTTTTAAGATAATTGCTTAATAAAATATTTAAATACTTTTTTCTTTTTAATTTTTTTTTATCAAATTTTTTCTTTAAAAGTTTTTGATTATTAAGATCTTTTGTAAGCAAATTTAAAAAATTTAAATTTACTTTTCTAAAAAAATCAATCATCAACCAAGGTCTTCCATTAAACTCGATTACCTTCCATTCATTATCTTCTTTATCGTAAATAAACTCCATCATAATGGGTCCACGCCAATTAAGTTTTTTTACAATTTTTTTAATTTTATTTTTTAAAATTGAATCATCTCTCAATGAAAGAGCTATTGCAGTTCCAAACTTCTTTGGTTCAATAACTTCTTTAACAGCTCCAATTGAAGAAATAATTTCTCCTTTTTTTGAAACATAAACATAAACTGGTAATTCATCCTCTTTTTTTTTTATTTGAATATATTTTTGAATTATAAGATTTTTTGTATCAAATTTAATCTTATTGAAATTTTGATAATCGTTTTGATTTCTGATGAGAGCAGCTTTAAATTTTTTATTTTTTTTATAAAAAGATTGGGAATAATCTTTTTGATTTGGTTTAATTACAAAATATTCTTTTTTTTTAAGTAAACTTTTAGCTAAATTTTTATCGTATCTCCAAGTTGGTATATGGCCAAAATTATTTTTTTTCAGAAAATTATATGTATGAATTTTAGAATAAACAAATTTATTAGGTTTTGAAAATTTTTTGTTACCTAATATTAAATAATAATTGGAAAGTTTACTCCAATTATCAATCACCACCATCATATTCGTGTCACTTGATGGTATGTAGAAACTTTTTTGATTATTTATGTTTTTAAGAAATTTTCCAATTTCTATTAATTTTCTTAGAAATTTATCTGGTTCTTGAGCAGGATTTGGTGTTTTGAGTCTATTAACCAAACAATTAGAATAGTCACTTAAAAATTTTGCTCCTTTCCAAGAATATGTAAGAGAAACGATCTTAGACTTTTCTTGCAAAGATCTTATTATACCCAAAAAACATAAATCATTTGCTCTAGGAACTACAAAAAACATTTATTTAAATATTTCTTAGTTTAAAATAAAGATGTAATGGTAAACCTTTTAGAGAATAATATAAACTTTTACTATTTCTTTTTAAGTTATTATTAACAGTAAGTTCGGTCACTTCCTCAATAGAATTAATTTTAGCATTTTTAATAAGCTTAAAATAATCTTCAAATGTATGATGAATCATTTGTATATTTAGTTTACTTCCGTCTATCTTTGAAATCTTGCCTAAAAATTTATGATTATTAGCAGAAAAATAATTGAATTTTTTTTCTATTGTAAAATAAAAATTTTTATTTTTTTTTTTTATAAAGCTTAAAAAAGGATGCGGAACCGTAAATACTATTGCTCCATTTTTTTTTGTAATCCTCCTCATTTCTTTTAGTGCAAGTAATATTTGATTTTTTTTCAAATAATTAAAAACAAATGTTGAATAAGAAATATCGAATGATTTTGATTTTAATTTTGTCTTTATTATATTTCCTCTAAAAAAAGAAGTTCTCTTATTTTGTTTTTTTTTTGCTAAATTAATCATCTTTTGTGAAATATCAATTCCTACAACTTTTGCTCCACCTGCTTTAATTAATTTTCTCGCCAAATATCCTTCTCCACATCCAAGGTCTGCGAATTTTTTGTTTTTGTGTTTTGATAAATCTTTGATTAAATATTTTCTTGCAGTGAAATCTGAAAGACACAGGGGTTTGTCTCTAAGCCAAAGATTGGCGTCTCTATCGTAAAGTTTTTTAGGTATCAAGAAATTTTTTTTATTTTTGAAAAAATTACATCCCAAAAATATCCTCTTATCTGTAATGAGGTATTGGTGCTAAAAAGTAATCCTTCTCTAAAACTTTGGTCTTCACAAAGCCTTTTACAAATATCTATCATTTTTTGTGAATGCCAAACATCCATTTCACAATGAAGTTCAAAAAAATATTCAGCTTCGTTGCTAATAATAGACTGGCCTTTTCTTAGAATATTTAAAATTTTTTTATATAGAATGGGAACTATAAATTCTGAACCAAAACAAATTGTACCAATAGCAACTCCAGGTAATTTTGAAGAAGAATTGGTCATCATATATTCTCGCCATAACTTAGTAGTTAAAAAGATTTTATTTTCTAGCCTGTAGTTCTCAGTATTAACTCCTAGATCGCTACAAAATTTATCGAATAATTTTCGATGAGGCCATTTTTTATAGTCGCTCGACCCTTGATCACCTAGTTCTTCAACTAAGTTTTCTTTGAGAATTTTTTTAAATTCTTTGTCTGAAGTGTTTTCAATAATTTTCGTTAGGTAAGTATTAAAATCTCTTGAATAATACTCATAATTAAAAGCAAATATTTTAAAAAAATTTCTTTTGACTTGTATTGAACTATTATTTTCTAAAAATTTGAAAATCGGATGATTTATCGCTTTATGATTAATAGCGATATCTTTTATTTTGTCTACAAATTCACTTGAATTTAATTCTCGATTTTCAGAGTTAGGCGCACTAGAGTATTTAATAATATTTTTTCGGCTAATATTTTTCATAAAATTTTTTAAATTTGTAATTCTCGAAAATTATAATCCATAATTTTTATTTTTCAACTAGATAACCGGTAAAATTTAAGAATTTAAAAAATATTTCTACCCTTTTAAATCCAATTTTTTTGAAAAGCTTCACATCTTGCGAAGAAGAATTAACAGAATGGACTGATCTTAAACTTTTAGATTTTTTAAGAATATCGCTAGGTGAAACACCCTGTTCTTGTTTGAAATCATAATACAACTGATTATAAATATTTTCAAATCTAGAACTTTCGCTAATACATTTATTGAAAATTATAGCTGCTCCATTTCTATTTAGACCTTTGTAGATCTTTTTAACTAGTTTAACCTGCAAACTACGAACAAAAAAAGGCAAGAGTAGACTACAGACAGCAAGATCAAATTTTTCAAATTTTAACTTAAACACATCATTGCAAATTAACTTGATGTCATTTTTTGTTTTAAATTTTCTAATTTTTTTTTTTGCAATACTGATCATATTTTTATTTTGGTCTATACCAACAATTTTTAAATTTTTTTTTTTAACTTTACATATTTCAGAAATATAATTTCCAGTAGAACATCCTA
>MDTG01175267.1_pt1 | contig 13938 bp, 16 predicted proteins | sample 811421 | NCBI WGS metagenome assembly MDTG01 (sample SAMN05326645, study PRJNA326480) | marine metagenome | isolation source: seawater | place: Pacific Ocean: South East | collected 2011 | reverse complement strand
TGTATGAAGACGAAGATATGTGGGGTGATGGTGGTGAAGTCAATCGATTAGCCGATACGGTAGACGCCGCGAAAATAAAGGCGGCTGAAGAAGGTAAGACTTTTGACGATGTTCCGGATGTCCGCATGGCCAATGGCGGCCTTTTAGACTTGAGCGATTATTCCTTGGGTCTGCCGGCCGGAATTAAGGAAAGCAAAATGAAAATCACAAAACGACAATTAAGAAGAATTATCCGAGAAGAAAGAGCTACAGCAATGGGAATGACCGGTCGAAGTGATGAGCTATTTGATGCAAGAGATAATCTGCTTGGTCTTATAGAAATGTTGAATCCTGATGAGGCTGGCTTTTTTATTGAAGATCTTATTAGAGAATTGCAAATGATGCAGGAGCACATGTAAAATGAAGATTACAAAACGACAACTGCGAAGAATTATTAAAGAAGAGAGAGTAGTAGTTGAGGCTTTGAATGAATTAAAAGATCGTGTTGTGGATACTAGGAGATTTGGCAGGTGAAACATCTTCGCGACGATATAAAAATTCTGCATGAGAAAGCAATGAAAGACTGTCGCGATTTCTATATTGATCCAGTCACAGGCCATCAGGTAATGACTGAACAATATTTATGGGAGAGGGGCTGGTGCTGCAATTCTGGTTGCCGTCACTGTCCGTATTGAGGTTTATATGAGATTGTTACGCGAATACATAAGACAACTACTGACTGAATCTACTATCGATCCCAAGATCATGAGAATGATCGATAAGGCAGAGGACTATGGTCTTTTTGTGGACATCATGTCTAACAGCGTAATCATATACGACGGCCACAATACTGATAAACCCCGCGCTAAAGTTAACTTTGAAAGAGATACATCATTCGGCCCTTGTATGGGCGGCACTTATGTCACTCTCGCAAAAGCAGAAGGCGGTTTTGGTCCGTTGGCTTACGACGTTGCTATTGAAGCTACTGGTGGCTTGATGTCAGACAGGACGTCAGTTTCTCCTGCCGCCGCCGCAGTTTGGGATTACTACGCGAACAACAGGCCGGATGTTAAAGTAGATCAACTAGACATTTTGGCGGACTATCAAGAACCTCAGCTTACTCCTAACGACAAGTCAGACGACTGTGAGCAAGTACCTGCTTACAATAATCATGAACACGAATGGTATAAGTCAAGCCTATCAAAGAAGATAAGCAAGTCTGGTACTCCAGTTATTGATGAACTAAAAGCCCGAAATATGATATATGACGACAGGGAAGACGGTGACTAGATTGCTACGCGAGTATATAAGGGAGTTGTTGAATGAGTGGATGAAAGCAACCAGGAAGAACGTTCACCAAGATGGCACTTCGAAGTCGCGTGGTTATATGAGCGGCAAAGATGTTAGCTGGGTTGGCAAAGACGTCAACGACGAGTTGCACGGTTGGTATAAGAAGATGAGGTTAATGGAGTCAAGGGCAAAAGTTCTTGGTTACATCAAGCCATCGGCTTCATTTCAAACGTTGCTTCAATGGGAGCTTGTGGTAGAAGAATTATTGCAACTTCAGAAACAGGGCATCGATACCCGTGGAGGGCAGAACCTAAATCAGAGACTACTTCAAATAATTGATGAGTATTTTGGTTTTCAATACAACGTTGAGGTACAGAGATATGATCTCCTAACCCAAAAGAACATTTTAGATTTCATTGAGGACTTTGCCAACCACAGGTTCTGGGGGTTGGAGCGAGAGTTCTCCAGTTACTTCTCTGACATGAGTAGATTAAAGTTCTCTTATTTCTATTCACGCGGTGATCTTGAGCCATACGTATTATTAGACGAAGAGTTTACGACTCAAATCTACGGTAGTTTGGATAACCGCAAGCGTCTCAATCATTACACAACTCAAGCTGGCATTGAGCGAATCCAGGCTGCCATTTCTTCGGGCCGTCCTTTCGACATATCGTGTTTCACGGTGGCAGAGAGACCGTTCTTTAGACCTGAATCAAATCTGGTTGTAGAGCTAATAGGTAATGTTCGTGGTGGTTTTAGAAGCGATATAAAGTCGGTAGCAGTTGATACTGGCCGTAGAGCTTGCAATATGCACAGACTAGAATACCCGGGGCGTGACAAAGATAATATTTGTAGAGAGCTAGATTCTTGTGATGGTGAAGTAAGGACTTCTTTGTGGAATGAGTACATTGCGACACCAGAAAGAATTTTGTCAGTGAGGAAAGCATGAATTCAATTTTACCGGCTGGTAGATATTTTTTTAAACATAAAGGATATCCATTATCAGATGAAGAAGCTTTTAAAGACTTAGCGATAGTGGCATACCAATATAAAAACAAAAAAGTTCCTGAATCCTTACAAGAAACTTGCGATAAAGATCCTGATAAATTGTTTAGGGTTTTTATGAGTTCTAGAGGCAAGACATACAATGATGGATATACTGGAAAACTCGGCCTTTCATTAGTTCCTATTATTTCTAAAATTAAAGATTACTACAATAGACCTCGACCAAAACAACTAGCAGAGAGTTTAGGAATGAAATTTTCCGGAGACTATCTAGAATCAGCTCAAACGCCTTCTTATCCCAGCGGTCATACAATCCAAGCTTATGTAGTAGCACTTTACCTATCAGAACAGTTTCCAGAGCTTGAAGAAGAATTATTAAAAATTGCAGAGATAATATCTCAATCCAGAATCGATCGCGGAGTTCATTTTCCATCTGATATTGATTACGGCCGTGAAGTTGCTTATTATCTATATGATCAAATAAGAGAAGGGTTAGGTGGAGAAACACCACAATACAAATTAGTTTATGATGAAAATTATTATTAATCTATCTAATAATTAGATTAAAATAGTCTCAGCGCACGGAGTGAATATGCCATACAACAAACGCAAACAAAAATGCAAGCAGTCAAGCGGCAAAGCTGGAAACTATGTTCTTTCTTATACTGACAAAAAAGGAAAGAAGCACAGGGCTTGCCACACAAGCGAAAAGAATATGCAGGGTCAGATTGCAGCAATTGAGGCAGAAGCAGATGAAGCGTACGGCGAAGAGATCAATGAAGACATCATACGAATCTTGGTTAATGACTTTACTTTGGAAGAGGGTCAAGCCCTTAACAAAAACAAACACTATCTAGATTCAGGTTATATTGGTAAAGCTGCAAGAGTTTTTAATTACATGAATTGGCTAAACGACGGAATGCCAGCTACCGCTGTAGGCAAAGTGTATGAGGATGATGTAGAAAATTTTATTAAGTTTAGAAATTCATTTAGCGCTTTTGAAACCTCCCAACCTTCAACTCTTTTTACCCTGGAAGAAACAGGCGATTTATCTAAAGACGAAATACAGTTGAGAAAAGGAACAAAAATTCAGCTTTTAGAACCTATAAGCAACTCTACAATAGCTAGCAATATGGCAGCGATGAAAGGAAGGGTGAAAAGGGACTCTAAATTTGCTAAGATAAAGACAGAACAAGGTTTAGAAGGTTATTTTCACACTAAGTTTATACACCATAACCTTGCTGGGAGTGCAAAAGGCAAAATCAACGATGCTCAAATAGGCGCAGCAATAGAAAGTGTAGTATTCGCAGCAATCAATGGCTTAGGTAGAGATGAAGCTTTCGAAATGGCAGTGGGAGATTCAAGAGCCTCTAAATACCCTACAGCTACAGATGCAGAAAAAGCCCGGTTTGAATCCTTAATGAAGTCAGGTTACGATGCAGTAGAAAACTATTTAAGGGGAGATGATGCTCCAGACTTTTCAGAACCAGTTGACCCCCGGCCAGAAGAAGGTGAAGGAAACACTGCCGCTGTAGACGTTCCAGTAAAAGCTGGTGGTCAAACAGCTGAGATTCATGTTAAATACAATGATGAAAAGCGAATGTTTGGATTAAGGAAGGCTGATGGATCAAAAGCTTCTCCTGAGTTTACAAAGGCTAGAAATGAAGTTTTAAGACAATATGTTCCAACTTTGGAAAGCTATAGAGCATGGGCTTCTAATTACAAAAAAGGAGACTATGATCCCGAGATGGTTGCTGATTTAAGTAATGAAGACATCGTCAGCCGAATAAAAAAGTTTGGAACAATAACAATTGGTACAGGCTGGAGCCCTATGACTAGGTCTACTTCAGCAGGAGCAAATAACGTTTTTATAGATCCTAGAAGCTTAGTTACCAATATGCATAAAAAAAGCGGACCATTCCAGAGTGGTATCTCATCTCTGATGCAGCTTGATCCTCTTTTGTTAACTAAACCACCATTTAATACAGTTCCAGAGTTATTAAAAGCAGATGTAGAGAACGCAATCCGGCCAAACGCTGATCGCGCGCCCGGTGGAGTATACTATTTTAACTTTTCTGGAAAAGGTTCTACCGCAACCCTTAAAGTTACAGCATTCGCAGCTGATTTAGAAGTAGATGTAGTAGTTCACAATTCTATTTCTGGGCAGAGTTCTCTATCTATAGGGTATGACATTCAGGTAGATATAGAAGGAGAAATTTTAACTCCCTTTCGTATTCAAGTAAGTTCTCTCGCGAGAGGAAAGCCTTTGCAAGTTGAAAAAACTGATGACTTGAAAAGACTTCTTGCTTTAATTGACCCAAAAAAATCTAGCGATATACCAGAGCGAGTTGAAAAAGTAATAGAAGATGGAATAATCCGGGGAATAATAGACGAGCTGACTGTTATTTCTGAAAGTCGGACTTCTTTAATTATTGAAGAACTCACAGGAGCAGATAAATCCGAAATCAAGCGCATGATTGCAAAAGAGATTGAGGGTACATCAAACAAACGCGAGACAAAAAAGATCTTTAAATCTGAATTTGATTCTGAGTTGAAGAAAGCTTTAGGAACTTCTTTCATTGGCGAGCCAGGAAAAATAAACAAGTTTGTGAGAGACGCAATTAAAAAAGAGATTGAATCTGTTCTGAAAGATAAAAAGACTCAGAATGATTTTGCAAACATAAGTAAACAAGTCTTAAAGAAACTGTATAGAGAACTCAGTTTCTCTACTCCACATATCGTTGATAACATTAAGGTCTAGCCACTCTATCGATAAATTTTCTGCTTAAACGTCTGTAAAACTAAAAATATAATCATACTATGGAATATGCAGTTATATTTTTTGGGCTATTGTCGATAGGTTGTACGTGCATGCTTTTTGCAGTCATAAGTACATACAACAAAAAGATATCAGAAATACACAAAGTTATCGCTAAACTTCATATTAAAACCATGAAATTCGAGGGAGAATTAGATAGAAAAAAAGATTCTAGTTCTCCTAAAGAAGTTGTCTATAAGATACCTAAAAAACTCTATGGAGAATTGAGGATGAGGCAAAATGGAAATGAAGCTGTAGTGAAAGCTAATTTGACTGTTGATAAGGTAGAGGGATGAAAAGTTTAAAGCCAATCTTTTTTGAAAACTCTAGGGTTCCAATAATTTTGTCTTACTTTGCTCCGATAGAGATATGGGCTATTAGTTTTGGTTTTGGAGTCTGGTGCAGAGGAGAGCTTTCTGAAGAAACAAGAAGGCATGAGACAATACACTTTCAACAACAACTTGAACTTTTATTTGTAGGTCAATGGATTCTCTATGTTCTTTTTTGGTTGATAGGAATGTTCATCTATAGGGATGGCAAAAAAGCTTATTATGAAAACCCCTTCGAAAGAGAAGCTTATTGGAATGACAGTGACGAAAATTACCTTTCTACGAGAAAGAGATATAGCTGGATTAAATACGTAAGGAAAAATAATGTTTAACTTTAAACCAGGAATGAGAGTAGTCCACTACAGGGCGATGAACCGACCGGGAACTATATTAAAAGTAGTAGCAGTAAAAAGCAAGCAATGGATGATTGGAGGAACTTCGCAAGAGAGGTTAGTCGCAACTGTTCAGCTTGATATTGGAGAGACAGTAGATTACTACGTTTCTGATTTAAGAATAGAAGAATAAGGATGTTTCATTGAAAGTTGATCTGTTTAATGATGAGATTGGTTGCGTTGAATATATTAAACACAGCGGAGATGACTTAACTGTTGTAAACGCCGCGCGTGTCTCTTTTGGTGCTGAAAAGGAAGAACTAAATGATAAAGATATTAAGCTCGTTAACTACCTTATGTCTCATGGCCACACTAGCCCTTTCGAGCACTGTAATATTACGTTCCGCTTCGTGGTTCCTCTTTTCATAAGGAGTCAACATCACAGGCACAGAACGTGGTCTTACAACGAGATTAGCCGTCGTTATACCAGTGTAGACATGCAGTTTTACGAGCCTGAAAGCTTCAGGACTCAACACAAATCTAATAGGCAAGCAAGCAATAATGAGCTGATAAATCCTGACTTGAACGTTTTTAATGACAGGCCCTTGCCAGTTCATCCCTACTACGCTTCAGAAGCTGTCAAAAGTCATCATGCTAAAAGTATATCTCTTTATGACAGCCTTATAGAGAAAGGAGTGTGTAGAGAGCAAGCAAGGGGAGTTCTCCCACAGAACTTATATACTCAGTACTACGGAACTACTGACTTACATAATTTGCTAAAATTTGTTTCTCTGAGAGTTCACGAAGGAGCCCAGTGGGAAATACAGAAGGTAGCTGAAGCATGTTTGAAAATAGCAGAACAGCATTTTCCACACTCTGTTGAAGCTTACAGAAAGCACAAAGGCGATATATGACAACAATGAAACGCGTTGTAATATCTGCTTGTTTTGCCATGTTTGTTATGTGCTGTAGCGATGATACAGGCAGTTCAAAACAATCTGCTGGCTCAGATGAAGACGGCCCTCGCTTGGTTTTAGGATCTAAAGATGCTGGAGTCGAAGCCGACATTCCAATTATACAGCCAGATCCTCCACCACCGCCCCCTGAACCCGAGCTGACTCGAGAAGAAAGATGCGCTCAAACCACTATTCAGGAGACTCAAGCTTACTGTGCATGTTTTCCTGATTGCTGTAGTCGACAGCGTTGGTACTGTCCTCCTAATCCGCGGCAAACAATAGACGTGATGCAAGTCATTCTAGAAATCTGTGATGAAAATAAACAGAGATGTGAGTTTGGTTCTGATCCCGACTGCCCTCCCCCTGAAATCATATCGCAAAGTGAGTGCATAACTCAATGGGAGTGTCCACCTGGCACTAGTGGAGAGTTTATTAGATGGTTCGAATGTCAGCTCGAAGATGGATCAATTGGTCAACAACAGATTATATGTGACAAAGGAAGTCTGCGACACTTACCCTGTCGACCCTGTGATGAGGAGTCTTGTGATACTGAAGACAATGACTGCGACGGCATAATTGACGAAGGATTTTTCGAATGTCAAACTGAGTGCGGCCCTGGAATAGGTTTATGCGTAGAAGGACAAGTGGTTCAGTGCAACGCTGACCAGCCTGGGGAAGAGCGTTGTAATTTTGAAGACGACGACTGTGATGGAAACATCGATGAAGGCCAAAGAAACGTTTGCGATCTATGCGGTCCAGTGCCGGCTGATACTTGCGACGGTCTAGATAACGATTGCGATGGGTCTACAGATGAAGAGTTAGTTCGTGAATGTGAGACTGCTTGCGGACGAGGAGTTGAAACTTGCGATGCAGGAAACTGGATATCTTGCACTGCTACTCAGCCAACAGACGAAGAGTGCGATGGGGAAGACAATGACTGCGATGGGCAAGTAGACGAGCAACTTGAATGCCTTTGCACCATAAATGACGTAGGCAATCTTCAGCCATGCTCAGAACCACCTCTTATTTGTGGGCAAGGATTTAAGACGTGCGAATGTGTAGACCCAAACTGTACAGAAATGAGAATGACAGAATGCGCTGCCCTATGTCAGTATCTCCCGATACCGGAACCGCCGGCGTGTGATCCCCGCGTGGGCATCGCCTTAGAACAAGAAGAGTGTAATAGTTTTGACGAAGACTGTGATCAAGAAATAGATGAGAATTTGTCGCAAGCATGCTATACCGGAGAGCCAGACACGTTGTTTGTTGGAGTCTGTGTCCCGGGAGAAGTGTATTGTGAAAGAGGGGTTTGGGGTAACGATAGAAACGAACAGTTTGAACCAGGTTTCTGTTTGGGAGAAGTTACACCACAAGAAGAAATATGCAACGGCGCTGACGACGATTGCGATGGTATCGTAGACTACGGAGAAGAAATCAGAGAGACAGACATACTATTTGTCATCGACTGGTCTGGTTCTATGGATGATGAGATAGCTGCAGTTAGGATTGCCCTTAATCGTTTTGCTACACATTTTGCTGCAGAAGAACCCTTACAGTGGGGTCTTATAATAGCACCTAAAAGCTTCGAAGAAGATGGTGACGAGTACTTAGTGAAAGTTTCAGACATATCTCCGTTTGATCAGTTCCTTGCAGATTTCGCTGCATTAGGTAATGAAGGCATGGACACTGGAAGCGAAATGCTGCTAGATGCTGTGTATCTTTCTGTGCAGAACATTTCAGGTGCAGCGAATGTTAATATCCCAGAGACAGAGTGGACAGGCAATACTAATTCTCGCCCGGCCAAAGAGAATTTTTCTATAAACTGGAGACCTACTTCTGAAAGAATTGTGATTGTGTTCAGCGATGAAGTTGAGCAGTCATATTTGAGACATACCGATCGATCGATTTTAGGAGCCCCTATCACTAAAGCAGTCGTTGAAGATGCTGTCCGCGCTGGCATAAGACTAAAAGTATATGCATTTTCTACAGGCGGCTTCGCCAACCGACCCGACTTCTGGACTGATATAACCCTTGCTGGAAACGGTTCTAATTTTGATCTGACTTCAAACGCATTGAGTATGTATAATGATCTTATGTCAATTATCGACGAAGCTTGTTTACCAAGAGAACAAGAGAGAGGAGCTTCTAATTATTTTCAGCATGACTATACTTATGCGAGTTTTATTAATAGTTGGTATTCTAATCTCAGGTATGATTTCCAAAACATGATATGCAGGTGACATGAAATTAGACACTCTTGATCTACACCTCACTAGACATTCTGCTGCTGATGAAAAAGTTAGAAGTTTTTTGAATTTTGCTGAATTACCAGCTAGGATAATTACTGGAAAATCTCAAAGGATGAGAAAAATTACAATATCAATTGTTCAAGAATATGGGTATAATTACGATTATGAAAATTCTTATAATTTTGGAGCTTTAATAATAAATGAAAATTCTCTTAAACACTAAAGCTTTCCCCGCAGCCGCAAGTTCTTTTAGCGTTTGGGTTTATAAATTTGAAACCAGATTGATTTAATTCGTCCACATAATCAATTTCAGTTCCCATTAAGTAAAGATAGCTTTTTGGATCTATGTAGATAGTAACACCTTCACTTTGAATTTCCCTATTCCTTTCTTCTTTTTCATAAGAAAAGTTTAGATAGTAACTAAAGCCTGAGCACCCCCCTCCCCTTACTCCAACTTGTAAACCCATAGGTTTTTTTTCTTTGTTAGAAATAATTTCTTTAACCTTATCTCCAGCCTTTTTAGTTAACTTTATCATGATCGTCTCCATAAAGATAATTATATTTATAATTTTAGGAGTATCAAATGGGTTCTACAATTTCTTCAAGCACTTTTAGATCTTATATAAGAGAGTCAATTGAAATAAATGGAATAAAGCAGGAAGCCGCCATAGAACATTCAGTGTCTAATGTTACTGATTATAATCACAGAATTCTAACACTCGCTGCAGCAAGCACTAGCACTATAGTGACTTATGGTTCATCTAACGCTGCGGGTCAAATTGATAAAGACGCCGTGCAATATATTAAAGTATCAAATTTAGATGATGAGACCAGTTTGAGGCTTGTCATAAATATGGTTACAGACGCACCAGCTGCCGCTGGGAGTTTTCACGTAGAGTTGAAACCTTTGAAATCTCATTTAATCTCTACAAAATCTGCAGCAATAGTCGCTGCGGGAGGAAATTTTGCTGCTTATAATACAGTTTCTACAATTCAAGCTGTCACTCCCGCAGGTAAAAACATAGATATTGAACTTTTCTACATAGTGAGTTAATATATTAGTGTCTAGGAGATGCTAATGAATAACACATTAAAAAATATAGCTATCAAAAGCGAAGGTGCTATTAAACTTTCTAACGGATCTATAGTGGTAACTACAGGTGAGCACACCGGTCGTTCTCCAAATGCAAAATTTTTGGTCATTGATTCAATAACTTCAAGCACTGTTGATTGGAGAAACGTTCAAGGAATGCATAAAGATGTTTGGAAGCAGTACAAACAAGATTTTTTCGATAGTGAATCATTGAAGAAAGATTTATATGCTAGCTCAGTATCAGCCGGGCATGAAAATTTTTCTAAACTCGACATTAAAGTACACTGCGAATTAGCTTGGCATTCTCTTTTTTCTTCTAACATGTTTAAACCTATAGAAGAGAAAGAAAGTTATGACTTTAATTTATATTACGTTCCCTCTTTTTCCTCTGAGCCTAGTGTCATAATTTCCATGGAAGAAAAAACGATCTTAATATCTGGAACTCAATACGCCGGAGAAATGAAAAAAAGTGTCTTCACCATTTTGAATCACATTCTTCCGGAAGAAGATGTTTTACCAATGCACTGTTCTATTAATTTAGATAAAGATGGAAAAGATCCTTGCGTATTCTTCGGATTATCCGGTACTGGAAAAACGACTCTCTCTGCAGACGTATCAAGAAATCTTATAGGAGATGACGAACACGGCTGGGGAGAGTCTGGCGTTTTCAATTTTGAAAACGGGTGCTACGCAAAAGTCATCGACTTAGATCCAGAGAATGAGCCGGACATTTGGGCTGCATGTCATGGAGAATCTTCTATATTGGAAAATGTAGTCATAGAAAACGGAAAAGTCAACTTTTCTGATAATTCTATAACAGAAAATACCAGATGCTCTTATCCTCTGAAATATATTAGCAATTCAGTCCCAGAAAGATCTACTAGCGACCAACCAAAAAATGTCGTCCTTTTGACTTGCGATGCTTTCGGAGTCTTGCCAGCTGTTGCTAAATTAGATCCTGAAGAAGCTTGGAAATTTTTCATAATAGGGTATACCTCTAAGGTTGCAGGTACGGAAAAGGGAGTTGATGAGCCAGTAGCTACATTTTCTCCATGCTTTGGTTTGCCTTTTATGACTCGCCATCCAAGGGAGTATGCAGACATGCTAAAGAAATTAATTGAAGAGAATAACGTAGATTGCTGGATGCTGAATACCGGTTGGACCGGCGGCCCTCACGGCGTTGGAAAAAGAATATCTTTGAAGTCAACAAGGAACTTGTTGGCAAAAATTTATGATGGAACTTTGAGAGAATTAGATTTTTTCGAACATACTTATACTGGTCTAAGCGTGCCAAAAATTTCGGACATAGAACAGCAATTGGTCAGGCCTGAAATAAGCTGGGATAGTTTAGAAAATTATCAAAACGCAAGTTTCAAGTTATTAAGCAACATGAAGAAAGCGTTGAAACAGAATCAGTAGAGAGAAAATTGAAGCAAAGTAAAGAATTTGATTCGGATAACTTATTTTGCTTAATAAATGGATTCAGCAAAAATAACATAGCTGGAATGATACAAGAATTTAGGTATCTACCTATCGTCGTCTTAAGGTTTTCTGAAACTCCAGAAAGAATCAGCGAAAATTGTTTTCTTCTTAAAAAATGTGATATATTAATGATGGGCGAAGTAATCAATTATGAAACTTGCAAAGTCAGGATGATTCATTATAACGATTTTTAGTCTTGTTTTTTACTCTTTCTAAGCAATGAGAGAAACATTCGAATATCTGATCACAATAGAAAATATAGTATATGTCATATAAATCCCATTTTTCTGAAATACTGAAACTTAGAGGACGACCCTTTTTTCCAACTATTAGAAAAATTTCGTTTTTAAAATTTTTGTATTTCCCTTTAAAATCATTGCAACTTGGGTATGTACTAATGTCTATAGTTGGATATAATTTATATGTGTTATTATCAGTAGAGAGAATCAATAAATTTTCAGGAGTATAAGCTTTTAGCTTGTTTACTTTTACAATGTCTCCTGGTTTAAATATCATTTTTTGAGGTTAATAAATTGAATATAGATGACTTTCTTAAAATTATGGACTCTGCTAATCGTTGGAATCATAATATTAATTATGAGGAAAACCCGTTATTGTACACATATTCGGAAGATTGCGGAGGAATGTATACATGCAATCCATATAAGAAAGAACTTCTAAAAATATGGAAATTCTTAGACGAAGAATCTTCTAGGAAAAGCGCTAATGATCTTTACATTTATTTTCTAGAAAAAATAAGAGAAGGAGATTTTGTCGGTGCGGATCTCGCGAAAAAATATATTTTGGCCGGCTCCACTCGAAAGGTCATCCCAGTTCAATACCGTGAGGTTTTCGCAAATTTCTATTTTAAGGCAAAAGATAATAAAAGTTACAATTCTCTAAAAGTTGAGTTTCTAGAGAAGCAAAAAGAGTTTAAGGCCAATAAGAAAAAATGAAAAAAGGAGATTTAGTTCGCTTGAGAGAAAGCATGAGGTTGGAGAAAAACGAAAATATAATCCAACAAAATGTAGGTTTAGTAGTAGAATTACAGAATCGTGGTCCAGTTCCAGGTGCTTATGTACTTTGGCCAATTAAAGATAGCACGGAATGGATATCTATAGAAAAATTAATTAGCTTGAATGATTGTGCAAGTTTCTCATGACGCACTCTTGAGTGCCCCTCTCTAAACTCACCCAACATACCCTTTTTTCCTGTCCAACCATATTTATAGTCAACTTGTACTTTAACGGAGGCTAGACATGGATTGGAGGGTCATCATACCTATAGCTTTACTAGGCGCGGTATTGACGAAACTGCTTTTCTTGTTAGTTGGCGTGTGAACTATGATTCGCAAATATCCGTCCTTGTTGACTGGCTTGATACACTGGGTTGGACCGTGATATGGTACACCGGCCGGGACTCAAACGACGAGGCTAGTCTTGATGACAAACGGGTCTCAATCGGACGCCGACAAACCAGCCGTCACCAGTACTATAGCCTCCTACACGAATGTGGCCACGTCGACTTGCTTGCTGGTCCCAAGGAATCGCGGCGCGGCGAGCCTCGAGGCTATCTTGATCTCTGGTACGGGAAATGCAACCCGCGTACCCTGCGCCACCGCGTTGCAGTTGTCATTGACGAGATCGCGGCGTGGAATCGTGGTGAAACATTGGCGAAAAAACTGGGGCTTGGCGTCGACACTGACAAGTACCACGACTTTAGAAACCGCAACCTGAAAAGCTACTTTACATGGTGCGTTGATCCTGACGATGATTTTGAGGTGACTCCGTGAAACCCAAAACAGGCGAAGTCTGGAATTGGCACCCGGATCATGCCCGGTGCGATGAGCATTACGGCGCCGGAATTGTCTTGGGATACCGCGATGGTTATCCGGGTTGTGAGCAGACTTTCATCACCTTTCATTTTGGTCACAAGGGAGTATTCAACCTTCCCATGACCATGGTCGACAAATTCATGTATAGAGTCAAATCAAAATCGTGAAAAAACCGGTGTGACCGGTTATAATTTATTCTGAACAACATGGGAAAGGAACCCAAAGAGCATGCAAAAGTTTGGAATCATTGTCGCTGATCCACCCTGGAGTTTTGACGATAAGCTGAAATATGAAAAGAAAGACAACGTCGTTCGTGGTGCGGCTGGAAAGTACCCTACCCTGAACGCGAGAGCAATCGCTGACCTACCGGTAAGTGACATTGCTGCTGAGAACAGCATCTTGGCGCTTTGGGTGCCTAGCAGTCAACTTCTCAACGGGATCGATGTCATGGAGTCTTGGGGTTTTACCTATAAGCAACTCTGGATCTGGGCCAAGACGCACAAGCACGATCGCAGCAAGCTGGCATTTGGAATGGGGCGCCTTGCCCGAAACTGTCACGAACCCTGCCTCG
>MDTG01041892.1_pt1 | contig 13938 bp, 7 predicted proteins | sample 811421 | NCBI WGS metagenome assembly MDTG01 (sample SAMN05326645, study PRJNA326480) | marine metagenome | isolation source: seawater | place: Pacific Ocean: South East | collected 2011 | reverse complement strand
GTCGGGTAATGAAGATCTCCCGACACCCGATCAGCCTCGACCGGCCGGTCGGGGAGAGCGAGGACTCCCACTTCGGGGACTTCATCGAGGACGAACGGCAGGAATCGCCCTCCGACTCCGCCACCAGCGACATGCTGAAGCAGCGGATCAACGACGTGCTTCGCACCCTCACCTACCGGGAGCGAGAGATCCTCAAGCTCCGGTACGGCATCGGAGATGGTTACACCTACACCCTCGAGGAGGTCGGACGAATCTTCAAGGTCACCAGGGAGCGCGTCCGCCAGGTGGAGAGCAAGGCGATTCGCAAGCTCCAGCACCCGATCCGCCGTCAGCGACTCGCCAACTTCCTCAACGGCGAGGAATGATCTGACGATTCCCGTCAGCAGAGATCACGATGACCGGGCGGCCGCGAGGCCGCCCGGTCTTTCATTGCTCGCCGAGCGTTTCACCGCGCGGTGGAGATGGTCCGGGTCTCGAGATATTCCTGCAGGGCCCATCGGCCACCCTCCCGACCGAATCCGGAATGTCCCACCCCGCCGAACGGGACCTCGGCCACGACCGGCGAGCCATCGTTGATTCCGACGATGCCCACCTCGAGATCCGCAGCCAGTCGGTCGATCCGGGAGCGGTCCGCGGTGATCGCATAGGCGGCGAGGCCGTACGGGGTCTGGTTGGCGAGCTTGACGGCCTCACCCTCTTCGGAAAATCGACAGAGGGGACAGACGGGACCGAAGGTCTCCTCCTCCCAGCAGGCCATTCCCGGCCCGGTATCGAGCAGGATGGTGGGGTCGGGAAACCGATCTAGAAGGCCGGGGATGGTTCGCCGGCCACCTCCACAGGCGATGCTGGCTCCTTTCGAAACCGCGTCGAGGATGTGGTCAGACACCTTGGCCATCGCGTGATCGTCGATGAGTGGACCCAGGTCGACTCCATCCCGATCGCCTCGACCGGAGACCAGGCCTGAGATCTCGAGCCGGAGTCGGTCGACGAACTCGTCATGCACGTGGTCGTGGATGATGAAGCGGTTCGGGGCGATGCAGGTCTGTCCGGCGTTTCGAAACTTGGCGGCCATCGTGACCCGGACCGCGAGTTCCAGGTCCGCATCCTCGAAGACCACGAAGGGCGCATGCCCCCCCAGCTCCATCGAGAGACGGGTGAGGTTGGCGGACGCCCCACGCATCAGGATCCGACCGACCTCCGTGGATCCCGTGAAGGAGAGCTTGCGGACCCGAGCATCATCGAGCAGGGAACGCCCGATGGGTTCCGGAGGACCGGTGACCACGTTGACGACCCCGGCTGGAATGCCGGATGCCAATGCCACTTCGGCATAGGCGATCGCGCTGAGGGGGGTCTGTTCCGCGGGCTTCACCACCTGCACGCAACCGGCAGCCAGGGCGGGTGCGGTCTTCTTCGCGAGCATCGCGATGGGAAAGTTCCAGGGGGTGATCGCCGCGGTCACCCCGACCGGCTGATGCATGATCCGCACATCCTTCCCCTCGATGGAGAGGTGGTCCTCCTCGAAGCCACCAGCCTCTTCGGCGGACACCCGCAGGAAGGAGGTGGCGTAGTCGATCTCGACCCCGGCCTCCGCCCGTGGCTTCCCCTGCTCGAGGGAGATGATCGATGCGAGTCGCTCGCGATCGGCGTCCAGGGCCCCGGCGAAGTCGTGGAGCCGGGCGGCTCGGTCCTGCGCGGGGACCCGACGCCAGGACCGAAACGCCTCGGCGGCGGCATCGATGGCGAGACGGGTCTCCCGAGGGCCGCTCGAGGGGACCCGACCCACCCGTTCGCCGGTCGAAGGATCGAGGACGTCCATCTCGAGTCCGCTCGCGGCGGGTATCCGGGTTGCCCCCACGATATTCATTCCAATCATCGGATCTCCTCGCAGCGTTCGACGAAGGGTACTCAGGATCGAGCCGGTACACTTGGTGCAACCATCGGAGAACCCTCATGGCCAAGGCCGTAGCCGATCCCGGGGAGATACGTCGCTTCGCACACGACCTGAAGCGATTCAACAGTGAGATCCAGGGGCAGATGCAGACGATGCAAGGCCGCATGGGCACCCTGGCCCAATCCTGGCGTGACCAGGAACAGGCGAAGTTCGAGGAGGATTTCGAGGCCACCATGAAGACGCTCCAGCGATTCATGAAGGCTTCCGAAGTCCACATCCCCTTCCTGCTTCGCAAGGCTCAGAGGATCGAGGATTACCTGCAGCAACGCTGACCTGCGGACGCGACCACCAGAAGATGAGCAACGAACGAGCTGACGTCAGGTCCATCGAGGTCATCGATGCGTTTCGCACCGTGCTGGTGGGATTCATCGATGCGGGTCGCGGCGCCCTCATGGAGGCGGAGTCGGATCTCGAACGAACCATTCTCTGGCTCGATCGCGATCGAGTGGGTCACTGGACCCGACAGATACGAAGAAGGCAGGAACTCGTCGTTCGGGCCAAGAGCGAGCTCTACCGAAAACAGACCCAGTCCTCCGCCAAGGGCGGGCGGGCCGGTGATTCGGACGAAAGGCACAATCTGCAGCGTGCAGAGCGGCACCTGGAGGAGGCGCATCATCGCCTGAAGACGACGAAGACCTGGATTCGACGCCTCGATCGAGAGAGATCGCTCTACAAGGCGGCCGTCTCGCCCTTCGCCACCGCCGTCGATCACAATCTTCCTCATGCGGTGGCGATGCTTCACAAGATGAGCGAGAACCTCGAGGCCTACACCAGCATGCCGGCACCGGAGCTGGCCCGCCTCCTGGGCCCGAGCGATGAATCGACGGGCACCACGCGTCGGGCCCCCGCGTCCGAAGTCGAGGACGTGCCGGACGATGAAGATTCGATCGCGGGACGAAAGCCCGGATCGACCGACCTGGAGGATCGGCGATGAGCATGACCGCGGCGAGACTGCGAATCCATGGGGAATACAGGGATCTGATGATCGCGTGGCAGCGCACCGGTGAACGATGGCGGGACCCGGTGTCCAGGGCCTTCGAAAAGAAGCAGCTCGAGCCGGTGGAGCTTCAAATCCGGGCCACGGTCGGAGCGATGGAGAAGATCGAGTCGATGATTGCCCAGGCGGGGCGGGAATGCGGAGACCACTGAGCGATGCCCGAGCCAGGCCCCATCCATGAAGACACCGCAGCACCGGATCTGCTTGCCGACATTGCGAGCGTCCGGCGGGATGCCGATCGCCTCGCCGTCGAGACCACCACCGAAGCGATGCGACACGTGGAGTCGACGGACCGACTCCGGAGGGAGGAGGACGACCGGCACGCCACGGCATCCGAACGCATCGAAAAGGCTCTGGCCTCGGAACTTTCCGATGCCGTTGATCGGCATCGCCGGTCCCGATCCGATGCGGAAGAGACCTGGCAGCGTTCTCGAGCCGAACTTGAGGGCCGAGCCGAGCAGATGCGGGTCCGGATCCGACGCAAGTTCGTCAGCAACAAGGATGCCGCCAATTCCGCGATGGAGGAGGCGACCTGGCTTGCGGAGACCGTCTATGAAGCCAACGAGACCAGACCACGCGAGGACTTCGAGAACCTCCGCACCGAAATCGGCAAGGCGATGGCCGATTTCGATGAGATGGATGCGAGGATGACTCGGGAGACGCGTCGCTATCGGCAACCGCAACCTCGTCCCATCGCACTAGACATCCAGCAGAAAAGCGAGATCGAACTCACCCCGATTCCCGTGTTGCGAAACGCCCTGGGTGAAGCCGCGGATGCCGTGGAACGGTTTCGCCGGCTCTCCCTTCCTCGTCTGTTCCGGGGACCGATCTTCGTGCTGCCCGCCGCGATCCTCGTGGGCCTCGGGGTCGGCGTGGCGTGGCTCACCTCCGAGCAGCCGGTCGAACTGGACTATCGAGACCAGACGCTGCAGACCGGAGCCCTCGCAGGACTCGCGGTGTTCCTGGTCGCCTTCGCGGTCACGTACATCCTCGCCCGGAGGGAAGTGGTGGCGGCGTGGCGGCCGTACCACCTTGCCTCCCAGATGGCCAGGGCCGCGGCGATCACCGCGGAGGAATCGGGCCGGATCCGTCGCGCAGAGAGGGAACGCAGCCTGCTCGCCAGCCGGGACCATGATCTCGAGGAGGCCCGCGCCAGGTTCGAGCCCATCGGGGAAATGGCTCGGAAGAAGGCCCACATCAAGCTCGAGGAGCTGGAGCGAAGGCTGCCGCTGAACCTCGCCCAGCTCGATCGGGATCGAGACGCGTCCCTGGCCGAGGCCGACGCTGCCTGCGAGGCGGAGACCCGATCGGCGGAGTCCACCCACCAGGAGGCGGTCGAACGCGAAGGTCAAAGACACGACGAATCGGTGACTGCGCTGGCGGCCGAAGCCGCGGCGTCCTGGCAGACGCTCGAGACTCGATGGCGGGATGGCATCGCACGGCACACCGACAGCCTTCTCGACCATCACGCACGGATGGGGGCGGACTTTCCACCCTTCACCGACCCGAGCTGGCTGGCCTGGAAACCATCCTCGACTCCTCCCTCCGCCATCAAGGTGGGCACCCTTCGGTTCGATCGGACCGCGGTCGAGGGAGGCACCCCCTCGGACCCGCGACTCGAGGTGGCCCAGCCGGATCGGCTCGATATTCCGGCCGTGATCTCCCTGCCCTCGAGGGCCAGCATGGTCCTGGACATCGATTCCGACCATCGGGAGACAGGCCTCGATCTGCTTCGTGGCGTCATGTTGAGAATCCTCGCCGCCGTCCCTCCGGGCAAGGCCAGATTCAGCATCTTCGATCCGGTCGGTCTCGGCCAGAACTTCGCCGGTTTCATGCATCTGGAGGACGAACTTCCCGGGATGGTCGGCGACCGGATCTGGACCGAACCCCGGCAGATCGAGCAGAAACTCGTCGACATCACCGAGCACATGGAAACGGTGATCCAGAAGTACCTTCGCAACGAATTCCCGACCATCGACGCGTACAACGAAGCGGCGGGTGAGATCGCGGAGCCCTACCGATTCCTGGTGATCGCCGACTTCCCCGCCAATTTCACCGAGGAATCCGCACGAAGACTGTCCAGCATCCTGCAGAGCGGTCCACGCTGCGGAGTCTTCACCATCATCCTGAAGGATCGTCGAATCGACGCCCCCGACACCTTCGACCCCGAGGATCTCGCCCGGCATGCCGTGATGATCCGTTCCGAGAAGGATCGGATCGTCTTCGATGCGGACGGCCTCGGTGATCTCGCATTCGAGCCAGACCCGGGGCCCGACGACGATCTCCTGATCACGCTCTCCCATCGCATCGGAAAGGCCGCTCGCGATGCGGGAAGGGTGGAGGTGCCGTTCGAGACCATCGCCCCATCCATGGACGAGTTCTGGACCCGCTCCACCAACCGGAAGATTCACGTCGCCTTGGGCAGGGCGGGCGCCACCCGACTCCAGGAGCTCGTCCTGGGCCTCGGCACCGCTCAGCACGCCCTGGTCGCTGGCAAGACCGGTTCGGGCAAGTCGACGCTCCTGCACGCCCTGGTGACCAACCTCGCCTGCTGGCATTCGCCCGACGAGATCGAGTTCCACCTCGTCGACTTCAAGAAGGGCGTCGAGTTCAAGATCTACGCGACGCATCAGCTCCCCCACGCCCGCTCCGTCGCGGTGGAGAGCGACCGGGAGTTCGGTCTTTCCGTCCTGCAGGGCCTCGACGCCCAGCTCTCCGAACGCGGCGAACTGTTTCGAGCCGAGGGCGTTCAGGATCTCTCCGGGTGGCGCAGCCGGCGACCCGACGATCCGATGCCTCGGGTGCTGCTGGTGATCGACGAGTTCCAGGAACTCTTCATCGAGGACGACAAGCTCAGCCAGGACGCCTCCCTCCTGCTCGATCGGCTGGTGAGACAGGGACGTGCGTTCGGCATGCATGTCCTCCTCGGATCCCAGACCCTCGGGGGCGCCTACTCGCTGAATCGATCCACGATGGGACAGATGGGGGTACGGATCGCACTGGCCTGCAACGAGCAGGATTCGATGCTGATCCTTTCGGACGACAACGTAGCGGCTCGGTTGCTCTCCAGGCCCGGCGAAGCGATCTACAACGACCACGGGGGACTCGTGGAGGGCAACAGTCCCTTCCAGGTCTGCTGGCTACCGGACGACGTGCGGGAGAGGTATCTCTCCCAGGTCGCGAAAACAGCCGTGGAACGAGGAATCGAACCCCGTTCCTGCATCGTGTTCGAGGGAAATGCACCGGCCGTCCTCGCCGAGAATCGACTGCTGGGCGAGGCGATCGGCGACGATGAACGAACCAGGCCCACCGCCATTCCGCTGTGGCTGGGCGATGCGGTGGCCATCAAGGATCCCACCTCGGCGAGTCTTCGACGGCAGGCGGGTTCCAATCTCGCCCTGGTCGGACAGCAGGACGAACCAGCCCTGGCGAGCTCCACCGCGGCGTTGCTTGCCACCTGTGCCGCACACCAACCCGACGAACTGCGGTGCGTGGTCCTGGACGGCACCACCGCCGACGATCCCAATGCGGGGTACCTCGACCTCGTGGCCTCGAACCTGCCGCACCGGTTGGACCGGCCGGACTTCAGGGGATCGGGAGAGGCGGTCATCGAGATCGGCACGGAACTCGCGCGACGAATGGAGAGCGGCGAGACCGATGGATCGACGATCCTTCTTCTTGTCCACGGCCTGCAACGCTTCCGCATCCTCCGACGATCCGAGGATGACTTCGGCTTCTCGACCGACGACGCCCCTCCCACTCCCGATCGAATCTTCGGCGAGATCCTTCGCGAAGGACCCGAGCATGGCATCCACGTGATGGTCTGGGCCGACACCGTCGCCACCCTCGAGCGATGCGTCGATCGCCAGACGATGCGGGCTTTCGACCAGAGAGCGATGTTCCAGATCGGAGCCACCGACTCCAGTTCATTGATCGACTCCCCGGCGGCGTCCCAGCTCGGTCCCAACCGGGGCCTGCTCTACAGCGACGAACGCGGCACCATGGAGAAGTTCCGGCCCTGGGCACTTCCCAGCGAGGCCTACCTGGTGGCGGCAGGCAGGGCGATGAGCGGTCGTTCCGGGAAATGAAGGGGATCAGCCGGTCAGGGCCCGCCATCGTTCCTTGAGCACGGCCGGGGAGACCTTGGACCGGGTGCCCAGCTCCTGAGCGAAGAGCTGGACTCGATACTCCTCGAGCAGCCATCCGAAGAGGGCCACCCCGGGATCGATGCGGCCCAGGCGGCGAAGACCGTCGCGATGAGATTCGAGAAGTCGTCGCCAGCCCTCGAACTCCTCGCGCCGCACTCGATCACGATCGAGTCCGGAACCCCGGAGTCGATCGAGGCGACGCAGGGCCGCATCGAGGTAACGCGGCAGATGCTCCAGCCGTTCGGGGGGCGTGGTGCCGGCGAATCCCGGGGGAACGAGTTGGTCGAGGTGCCTTCGCTCGTCGGACTTCACTTCCGCCCAGGACCGCGGCCCAGGCTCGTCCAGTTCGCCGAGCAACCTCTGGCGGGCGACGAGAATCGGTTCCACCAGATCGCAGGAGCGCTCCAGGGACTCCCAGAGCCTGCGGCGGACGGCATCGTCCACCAGAGCGAACGCCTCGGCATCGCGGACTCCGCCGACCTCCATCCCTTCGACCGCGACCGCGATCGCGAGGTCACAGAGGCTGCGATCGAAGGAGGCGTTGGACTGAAGCGTCGATGCGGCGAGTCTCAGACGCCCGAGATCGGGAAGATGTTCGAGATGATGATGGATGGCGTCCTTCACCTGCAGGGCGAGAAGACGGAGCACGCCTCTGCGATGGATCTCGGCGGCGGTGGCGGAATCGTCGGTGACCCGCACCCGGACATGGTCGCCTTCGTCGGAGAGGGCTGGATAGGCCGCAATCGAAGCCCCCCTCCTCCTGATCGAGATGACGCCGGGAAGCGACTCGAAATCCCAGGCGCGACGATCCTGGATCGTTGCGAAACGCGCCGCCTCCTGATCATCGGAGTCGGAGGCGATGGATTCCTCGAAGGCATCCCTTGCCCGATCGCGATGGCTGGCGAGCAGATCCTCGTAGCGGCGAGACGAGGCGAGAAGGCTGCCGCCTGAATCAATCAGCTCGAATCGCATGTCATGGTGGGCATCGAGCATCTCGAGTCGAAAATCCCCGCTTCGGATCGGAATGCCTCCGACCATCGTGAGATATCCGGCGTACGCGTCGAGCAAGGGACCATCACCGAAATCAAGGTGCTCCGCCGCTCCCGCAGCGGTGTCGCGGATCGGCATGATCCGGGTGCGAAGTCGTCGCGGGAGACTTCTCGCGAGGGCATCCAGCTTGTCGACCAGCAGCCCCGGGACGAGCCAGTCGAATCGCGATGGCTCGAAACGCCCGAGGAGCTCCAGGGGGATCGTAGCGGTGACGCCGTCCTTCTCGTGGCCCGGTTCATGTCGATACCGGAGCGAAACGTCGACTCCGGCCACTCGAATCCGGTCCGGATACGAGGCGGCGTCCGGACGGACCCGGTCCGGGTCGAGCAGGTCGGACTCCTTCATGCAAAGGATCGTGGGATCCCGCCGCTCCGCCTTGCGCCGCCAGGCCTCGAATGCCGGGACGTTGTGCATCCCCTCCGGGAGTCGCGCGTCATAGAAGCGGAACATGCGATCGTGCTCATCGACGGGAAGCACGTCACGATCACGTTCACCCAGGCTGGCCATGTCCTCCCGCAACCTTCGGTTCTCGAGGATGAAGGCGGGTTCCGCGGGCATGGCTTCCGCGACCAGGGCCTGCTGGATGAACACCTCTCGGGCCGCAGCGGCATCGATCGGGGCGAAGGGCACCCGGCGTCGCTCCACCGCGTCGAGCTGGCCGCAGGTCACGCGTTCCCATGCGGACACGAATCCCGTGTCGCCCACGAAGTGGGGTTCGAAGTGGCTCTTGCGAACCAGATGGGGCGCGACGGTCTCGATCCAGTCGCCCCGGATCTTCGCGCAGGTGCGTCCCCACCTTCGGCTGGTCTCCACGATCTCGGCGGCGACGATCCAGGGAGCCTCCTGCTTCCGCAGCACGCTGCCGGGTGACACCTCGAAGGTGCCTCCATTGATCCCGTGGTACTCGCCTCGATCACCGCGCCGCCCGACGTTGGAGACCAAGCCGGCCAGAATGGCGCGGTGAATCGCCCCGCTTGGAGGGTCGTCGCGGACCATCCCCACCTTCGGAGACCGTCGTTCCCGTTTCTTGGGATCCATCCGTCTGGCGAGGAGCTCCCTGGACAGGTCGCGAAGTTGATCATGGACGTCCTGCCACTCCCGCAGCCTCACGAACGAGAGTCCGTGACGACGGGCCCAGCTTCGAATCGCGGAGGAACCCTTTTCCTTCCGAGCATCGCTCCACGATCTCCAGATCCTGAGAAACGTCATGAAGTCGCTGCTTGGATCTCGAAAGACCGCCTGGGCGAGGGCGGCCCCGCGTTCGGCCTCCCGCAGTCGAGGGTCGGAGACAGTCAGCACCGAGGCGATCACCAGAAGTTCGGGCAGGCACTCCTCGTCGATGCCCGCGATCACCATGCGCCCGATCCGCGGGTCGACCGGCAGCTTCGCCAGTTCGCGACCCACCGAAGTGAGTTCCCGTCGTCGATCGACGGCTCCCAGTTCGAAGAGGGTGTCGTATCCGTCCCGAACGAGTTTCCCGGACGGCTTCTCCACGAACGGAAACGTCTCCGGATCCCCCAGTCCGACGTCGGCCATGCGAAGGATCACGCTCGCCAGGCTGGAGCGAAGGATCTCGGGCGGCGTGAATTCCGATCGGGAGTCGAAGTCGGACTCCGAATACAGACGAACGCAGATGCCAGGGGCGATCCTTCCGCAACGGCCGGTTCGCTGGGCGGCCGAAGATCGAGCGACCGGCTCGATGGGAAGTCGCTGGACCCGTCGCCGCGGCGAATAGCGGGCGACCCTCGCCAGGCCGGTGTCGATGACTCCGCGAATCCGGGGCACGGTCAGCGAGGTCTCCGCCACGTTGGTGGCGAGCACGATGCGGCGAGCCGCCCCCGGCTTGAAGACACGATCCTGTTCCTCGACGGAGAGTCGCGCATACAGGGGGATCGCCTCGGTATCCGGGATGGCGGCGGCGGTGATGGCGTCCGCCGCATCGCGGATCTCGCGTTCACCCGGAAGAAAGACCAGGATGTCGGGTCGGCCGGAGGCTTCGGGTACGACGAGATCGGATTCATCGATCTCCTTCACCGCCTCGATGATGCCCTGGACCATCTGGTCGTCGACGTCCTTGCCACTGGGCTCGCGATGCCGGATTTCTACCGGGTGAGTACGGCCCGAGACGCTGATCACCGGCGCGCCACCGAAATGCCGGCTGAAACGATCGGGATCGATCGTGGCGCTGGTGATGACCAGTTTCAGATCCCGGCGTCTCGGCAGCAGACGCTTCAGATACCCGAGCAGGAAGTCGATGTTGAGGCTTCGCTCGTGAGCTTCGTCGATGATGATCGTGTCGTAGGCGAGAAGGTCTCGATCCCGCGACGTCTCCGCCAACAGGATGCCGTCCGTCATCAACCTCACCCTGGTGCCGGGATGGGTTCGATCGTTGAAACGGACCGAGTATCCGACCCCGTCGCCCAGTGCGGTGCCCAGTTCCTCCGAAATTCGAGTGGCCACGGTTCTCGCCGCCACTCGTCGGGGTTGGGTGTGGCCGATCATGCCATCCACGCCTCGCCCGAGTTCGAGGCAGATCTTGGGAATCTGGGTGGTCTTTCCCGAACCGGTCTCACCGCATACCACCACCACCTGGTTCGCTTCGATCGCCCTGGCTACCTCCTCGCGTGCCTCGCTCATCGGGAGTCCCGAGGGATAGTCCACCTCGAAGGCGTGTTCGAGCCTCGCCTCGCGTCCCTCGACGAGCCGCCGGAGATCCCGTTGGATCGATGAGATCGCTTTCTTCATGTCCCTGCCCGCCGCGGCGGCTCGGGCGGCGCCCTCCACCCGTCGAAGCATCACGGCGGACCACCCCGCAGGTGAGGCTTTGATCGAGCCTCGGAGCTCATCGAGGCGGCGCGCTGCATCACCGTCCATGGAGACGGGACGACCACGTTTTCGACGCTGGGAAGGAGTCACGCGGGAAGGGTACCCCTCCGGATCGGTGGGAATCCATCACTCCACCAAACGAAATGAATTCCTCAAGGATCCTCGCCGTCCCAAGGTCGGTCCCCTCCGGCGTGGGCGGGCGAACCCGCTCATCAAGCAACCGGGGGGGGCCTGCCTGGAGAAGTTCCCGATCCCCCGAGCGGACCGGGACGCCCCTGGGGAAGATCTCCGTGCCATGCGGAGGGATGTCGGCATCGCCACCTCCCCGGGCTATAGAATGATCGCACCAGACCGCAAGGAGCACGGAACCGATGTTCAGAACCTCGATCCTCCCACCGGCCTCTCCGGATGGGCTCAGTCATCTCGCTCGCCGCCTGATCATCGGTCTGGCCCCCTGCCTGGGGGTGGTCGGCTGCGACATGGTGGAACGATCCGATCGAGTCCAGACCGCCAACACCCTGGAACGCAGAAACTTCGAAATCGACGTCCAGCCCATCATGCGCGGCACGATCGCCAGCGAGGCCGTCTTCGTCGGTGATGAGCCCACCGTGGTTCGTGGCTACGGACTCGTGGTCGGACTCCGTGGGACCGGCAGCCGGGACATGCCCGCCCCGGTACGGGCGTGGATGATCCAGGAAATGTCCCGGAGGGGCGTCGGCAACGCGGCGACCGGCTTTGGAGAAGTCACCCCCGAGGCGATGCTGAATTCCGATGACACCGCCGTGGTCATCGTCGAGGGCGTGATCCCTCCCGGTGGCGTGATCAAGGAACGATTCGACATCCGCGTCTCGTCCGCACCCGGAACCAGCACCCGCAGTCTCGAGGGCGGACGGCTGTACACCGCCGATCTCCGGCCCGGCCCACTCCAGGTCGGTTCGAAGCAGGCTTCCTCGCTGGCCACCGCGAAAGGCCCGATCTTCATCAATCCATTCGCAGAGCCTGATTCCAACGGACGGGACATCGTGGATCGCCTCACCGGCCGGATACTCGACGGCGGGACGATCACCGATTCCATGCCCCTGAAACTCCGCATGGCGGTGTCGAGCCACACCCGGGCGGCGGCGATCCAGAACGCGATCAACTCCAGATTTCCGCGGGAAGCCGGTCAGGACGACGACACCGCTCGAGGCACCAGCGGAGAGGAGATCGAAATCGTCGTCCCCCCGAGCTACTACGACAGCTCGGACGACTTCGTGGAGCTCGTCAAGCACACCGGCATGCGGCCTGAAGCCGCCGAGTCCATCTCCCTCGCCATCAAGAGATCCGTGATCGCCAATCCGGGCTACGCCGGGGCCGCGCGATGGCGATGGCAGGCGGTCGGACCCAAGTCCATCCCGGTTCTCCAGGACCTCTACGACTATCCCGAAGAAGGACCCCGCCTGGCCGCCCTGACCGCCGGGGCAGCCCTCGACGATGCCGCGTGCACGACCAATCTCGTCGATCTGGCCAGGAATGGGAGCCGGAAGGCACAGCTTGCCTCGATCAACCTCCTGTCCGAGATGGGGGCGAATCCCTCGATCGAGATGGGGCTCAGGCCTCTTCTGGACCACAAGGACGTCGATGTCAGACTCGCGGCATTCGACGCCCTCGAGAAGCGACGTGACCCCATCGTCCTGGCCTACAACATCGATCAGAAGTTCACCCTGAACATGGTTCCCAGCGATTCCCCCATGATCTACGTCGCCCAGACCGGAGAACCCAGAATTGTGCTTTTCGGCAAGGCCCTGGAGGTGGAACGCCCCATGTTCCTGGAGGCCTGGAGCGATCGACTGCTCATGAAGGCCGAAGCGGACACCCCGAAGATCGAGGTCTTCTTCCGGGAGTCGGAGGATGTCCCCGCCCAGACCGACATGGTCTCCTCCGACGTGGCCCAGCTGATCGGCTATCTCGGCCACCAGAGCACGATCGAAGCCCCCGCACCGGGCATAGGATTGACCTATGGCGAGACCATCGGGGCTCTTCACCAGCTCTGGCGTGCGGGCTACATCCCCGCAGATTTCAAGGCTGAACAGGACCGGGTCCTGTCCGCGATCCTGCTCGCCGGCCAGAGCGAGGAATCCGAGGAAAGGCCCGAGTTCGAGGCCGACGTGGTCGAAGCCCGGGAAGCCGAGGAGCCCGAGGACGCCGCTCCGGTTGATCGAGCCCGCCCGGGTCGCCATACTGTGCCAAGGTGAGCCGTGCACCGGCCGAGCGCCGGTACGCGTCTTGACCGCTCACCGGCCGGCCATGGATGCCCGGCCACCAACGACAGGAGGTCGTATTCGTGAGACTTGCCAGACTGACGCTCTCCGGTTTCAAGAGCTTCGCCGATCGAACCGAGTTCGTATTCGACGAACCGATCATCGGCGTGGTGGGTCCCAATGGATGCGGCAAGTCCAACGTCGTCGATGCCGTGAAGTGGGTCCTCGGCGAGCGGAGCGCCAAGAGCCTCCGTGGATCCGCCATGCAGGACGTGATCTTCGCCGGCAGCGTCGCCCGCAAGCCGATGGGTATGGCGGAAGTGACCCTGACCTTCGAAAATCCACGCCTGGAGGTCCCCCGCGCCGATTCGCACGCGGACACCGATCCCTCCACCATTCTCCCTGATGATCCCACGGACAGCGACGCCTTCGGTGGAACGGACGAGGAGATGGCCCTGGCCACCGGAGACAATGCCGTCGTCGACCGGACCCGGGTCAAGGATCGCCGCCTCCCCGTCGACAACGACGAAGTCGGTGTGACTCGCCGCCTCTACGCCGACGGGAGAAGCGAGTACCTGATCAATGGAAAACGATGCCGCCTTCGCGACATCAAGGAGCTCTTCCTCGACACCGGGGTGGGCACCAACGCGTATTCGATCATCGAGCAGGGCAAGGTCGATGCGATGCTCCTCGCCAACCCGATGGAGAGACGCTCCATTCTCGAGG
>MDTG01141458.1_pt1 | contig 13939 bp, 14 predicted proteins | sample 811421 | NCBI WGS metagenome assembly MDTG01 (sample SAMN05326645, study PRJNA326480) | marine metagenome | isolation source: seawater | place: Pacific Ocean: South East | collected 2011 | reverse complement strand
TTACAAATAAATTGATTAAAGAACTAGTTTTTTCTTTTTAACAAATTTTTGATTTACGTGTGATGAAAATTGTTTCATTTTAGTATTAATTTTTAATTGTTTTCTTAATAATTTTTTCTAATAAATCTGAAATTATAATTTTTTTCTTTTTAGCATATTCATAAAATTCATCTCTTATTTTTGGATTTATTCCTTCTAATTTACCAAAGTATCTAGTTCTTAAAGATCCCCCTCTTAAGCTATCGTGCTTTAAATCCAGATCTAATTGAGGATTACCTTTGCCCTTCTTATAAGTAATTAAGTAAAAGCATTTTCCAATGACCCATGTTAAATTTACATCTTGAGAATTTTCTGGAAGAAATTTTAAAGGAAGAAAATCCCTTTCAAAGATATTGTTATTATTTTCTATTATTTTTGCATATGTTTTTTGTTTTAACCAAGGAGCAATATTTTCATCACCTATAAGTACCATTCCACCAATTTTTAAAATTCTATCAAATTCTAGACAAACTTTCTTTGGATCACTAAATTCATTAAAACTTCCAAAATTGTAAATCACATCAAAATAATTATCTTCGAATGGCAATTCATCAGAATTTGAGATGAATGGAAAAATTTTTTTATTTGAATTAAATTTTTTATTACAAATATTTATCATTTTTTCTGATATATCTTGAATAAACAATTTTCCTTTACTATTTATTTTTTTTTCTAAAAAAATTGTATCCCTTCCAGTACCACAACCAATTTCGAGAATTCTGTAATTTTTTTTGATTTTTAAATTTTTAATAATTCCATTTCTTACTTTTTTTTCGTTCTCTTTAAAACTTTTAAACATCCATGTGATCCATTTATCGTAATTATGTGCGAATAAATCATATCCTTTTTTAATATTTTTTTCGTCTATATTAAGCTTTTTTGAATTTAAAAAATTTACTGTTTTATGATTGATATAAAATTTTTTTTTATTTTTATTAGACAAATATTTTTTTGAACTATTTAAATTTAGTTTTGATTTAGTGAATGGGCAAATATAATGATCAAACTTCATAACTATTCTTTTAATTTTGCATATCCTATAGCATATTTGCCGTAGCCATTTCCGTTGTACATTAATATGGTATTTTTTTTAGTCTCTAATAACACTCCATAGGCGATCATTTGAGAGTCCCAACCTTTTTTTGAAGGCTGAATATTAAAAAATTTATCATTTCTTCTCCAATTTAAACCATTAGAACTTATTGCGTAACCAATCTTATAAGAAGGAACTTGTTTTAATTTACCTTTTCTTTTCTCGTAAGAATATATCATATGAAATTTGTTATTTTTATAATAAACAACTGGTCTAGCAACTGCTCTTTCATTAGGCTTCGTGTCTAAGCAAATTTTACCTTTTTGTATCCAACTTTTTCCATCTTTTGAATGAGCATATTTAATATTATAAATAGGTATATCTGGAGATACCCACTTTTCACAAGACACATACCACATATGCCAAATTTTCTTTATTTTCAGAACATATGGTCCTGTAAGAATACTATACGGTTCTCTATTAGTTAAATTTAATATTGGTGCACGAGAGTATCTTTTAAAGTTTTTTCCATTATCTTTTGAAATTGCTAGGCCTGGCATTAAAGAATATCTGGTTGTTGATCTTGGTTTCCAACCAATATAATAGAGATAAACCACATTTTTATTTTTTCTTACTAGACTGCATGGAGTTACACCATTATCATCAAAACTACCCAATGAACCTATATTTAATACTGGTTTCTTTGAAATATTTAAAATTTTAACATCTTTACCTATTTTTAAATCAAAATAAAATATCAATGATTGGTTTTTATAATTCCTACTACTAAAATAAATTCTATATTTTTGATCACTGATTCTCAGCGGAGAAGGAACCATAACATGAGATTTAATATATTTTAAATTTAAATCTCGAGGTCGAATTAAAATACTTTTTTTGTAAAATTCCATAATTTTGTTTTTTAAATGTACAATTTATTCTAAATAAAATAAAGATTATATTGAAATATAAACATAAAATTATAAAAATTTATGAGTAGTATTAAAATTTGGAATAAAAAGAATTTAAAGTCTAAAATTAAATTTACTCATCATCCCTATGATTATGTCCTAAGATCAATGTTAAGTAGTTATTATTTTGATATTAAGAATATAAAGGAAAAAGGAAATATTTTAGATGTTGGAACATTATTTTTAAATAATTTAATTCCATTTAATGATAGAAAATTTCATTGCTATGGAACTGAAGTAACACCTGAAAGCGTTTTAATTGCAAAAAACATAGCAAAAAAAATGAAAATTAATTGCAATATTAAATTAGGATTTAATAAAGATATTCCATTCAGAAAAAATAAATTTGATATAGTTCTCTCAATTAATACAATTCATTATGAAGAAAATATTAACGATGTAAAAAAGGCTTTTCAAGAATTTAGGAGAGTATGCAAACCTAATGGTGTTGTTTTAATTGTTACTGATGCGCCTGATCATCATTATTTTAAGAGAGCAAAAAAAATAAATTCATTTAACTATAAACTTAAAATGCCTAGAGATCCAAGAAATGGACAAATCTTTACTTTTTTTAAAAGAAAAAAAGATTTACTTAAAATTGCCTTAAATTATTTCAATAAAGTTGAGGTTGGGCGTATTACAGAAAAATATCCTAAGTCTACATTAGATTTTTGGATACTTAAATGTAGATGCTAAAAGATGTACTTAAATAGTTATGAATAAATTTCAGGATACTCTTGTTGTGATACCAGCACGTGGAAAAAGTAAAAGAATACCAAAAAAAAATATAAAAAAAATCTGTGGAAAACCAATGATAAGTTGGCCGATCATTGAATTAAAAAAGATTTTCAGAACTTCACAAATATTAGTTTCCACAGAAGATAAAAATATTAAATTTGTCGTTAAAAAATTTGGCATAGATACTAAATATACAAGACCAAAAAATTTATCAGGAGACAAGGTAGGCATAATAGAAACTGTAAAACATGCAACTAACTGGTATGAAAAAAATTTTAAAAAAGTGAATAATGTTCTTATAGTTTATCCTACCGCTGTATTTTTGAATATCAAAAAAATTAAATTGGCATTTCAAATTTTATATAAAGATAAAAGGTGTAATGCAGTTTTTGCAGCTATGAATTATGGACATCCTATTCAAAGAGCTTTTTACCAAAAACAAGATAATTATATTAAAATGTTTAATTCAAAAAATTTTAAAATGAGATCTCAAGATACTACTAATCATATGCATGACGCAGCACAATTTTCTTTTTGTAAAAAAAAAGCAATAGATAAAAGAATGAATTTGATGAATGCTTTTTCCAAAGTTATTAAAATTCCAAGATATAGCGCTGTTGATATAGACAACTTAGAGGACTTCAAATTGGCCGAGATTTTAATGAAATTAAATAAAATTTGTAAAAAAAATTAAATTAAGAATGAACTCTATTACATTAACAATCTCTTCTGAGACCGTAGGTTTTGGACATCTCAAAAGAATGAGAATTTTCAAAGATTATTTAAAAAAAAAAAAAATCAAAAATGATATTTTCTATTTTGGAAAAAAAAATTTATTTAATAACTATAACTGTAAAATAAGTTTTTTATTCATAAAAAAAAAAATTCTGAGTAGTGGAATTGATTTCATTGTTATAGATTTTTCAAATACAGAGTTTTTTAAAAATTTTTTTTTTAAAAAAATTATAAAACTTCTATTAAAAAAAAATATTTTTTTAGTAATATTTAATGATAATTCTAAAATTTTAATTAAAAATTTCATTAATAAAAAAAAAAATATTTTGATTTATCCGTACGCTACTCAGACATTTTTTAAAGATAAAAATAAGAGTAATTATTTAGTAGGTGTTAAATATTCTGTTTTAAAAGAAAATAAAATTAAAAAAGATGAAAAGAATGACCTAAAAAAAATAATCATTAGTTGTGGGGGGGCAGATTTTAAAAAATTAACTCTTAAAATTTATAATGTTTTAAAGAAATTTAAAAAGATTCAAATAGGAATAGCAATTGGTCCAAATTTTAAAAAAGATGAAATAGAAAAAATTTTAAAATTAAAAAATAAAAAAAATATAAAGATTTATCAAAATTTGAATAATTTATCTAAAGTTGCATATAACTATGATTTAGCTATTATTACATCTGGTTTAACTAAGTATGAATTAGCAAGCATTAGAATGAATTTTGCAGTGGTGTCAGAAAATGAATTTTTCGCAAAACAGCATAAACCTTTTGCTGAACTTAAACTTGGTTATGAGATTGGAGTGTATGATGATCCAAATAAATTTGATACAAAGATTAGTTACATGATAAAAAACTATAAAAAAATTTTTTTTAGAAAAAAAAAAAATAATTTAATCGATTTTAATGGTGCATATAGAATTATTAATCAAATAAAAAAAAGATTTATTAGTGAGTAATTATATTATAGCAGAAATAGGATCAAACTTTAATCAAAGTAAAAATATAGCATTCAAAATGATAAGAGCTGCAAAAGATGTAGGTGCGCATGCAGTAAAATTTCAGCTTTTTAAAGCTAAATTACTTTATCCTGATGATAAAAAGATGTATGAATTATTTAAATCGATAGAACTAAATCCAAAATGGATTCCTCAATTAAGCAATTACTGTAGAAAAATTAATATAGATTTTCTATCATCTGTTTTTGATTTAGAATCTGCGAAGTTAGTAAACAAATATGTTAAATATCATAAGGTAGCATCCTCTGAGGCTACAAACATTCCTTTATTAATTTACTTATTAAAAACCAAAAAAAAAATACTTTTTTCAACTGGTATGTGTGATGAAAAAGATATTTCAAATTTTGTTAAATTATCTAAAAAATATAAAAACAAAGATATCGTTTTAATGCAATGTGGATCGATGTATCCACTTCCCTCTAAACATGTAAATTTAAGAGTTTTAAAAGAATATAAAAAAAAATATAAATGTGAAATTGGATTTTCAGATCATACAATAGGATATGATGCAGCAACATGTGCAAGTATTTTAGGATCAACATTTTTTGAAAAACATTTTACTTTAAATAAAAAATCAAAAGGGCCAGACCATTTTTTTGCTTTTGAGCCATCACAGTTAAAAAAATATATAGATAAAATTAATAAAACGGAAATTATTTTAGGCTCATCGATTAAACAAATGTTACCTGATGAAAAAAAATTTGGAAGAAGAGAAGGTTTGTATTTTTTAAAAAATATTTCAAAAGGAAAGAAAATAGAAAAAAAACACTTATATATCAAACAACCTTCCATAGGAATTAGAGCAAGGGATATTAATATGATACTAGGAAGAAAACTTAGGAAAGATGGAATAAAAGATAATCCAATATTTGAAAATCAATTATTAAAAAATAAATGAAAATAGCAATTAGCCAACCGACTTTTTTACCTTGGGCAGGGTATATAGGATTAATTGATTATGTAGATAAATTCATATTTTTAGATAATGTACAATTTGAAAAAAGATCATGGCACCAGAGAAATAACATCAAGTTAAATAACCAAAGATATTTGGTCACTATTCCTGTTTATTCAAAAAAAAAAAGATATCAAAAAATAAACAATACAATTATAAATTATGAAAGTAAATTTATTGATAAACACATAAAAACTATCAGCCAGTCTTATTCTAAATCGAAATATTTTAATTTATATTCTAAAAAAATATTTGAAACTTTTACTAAAAGGAAAAAAAATTTGGCTCAACTAAACATAGATTTAATAAGACTTTTTTGTGAAATTTTAGACATTAATACTGAGTTTAAATGTTCTAGTGATTTAAATATAGAAAAAAAAAAAGAAAATCTTATACTTGAAATATGTAAAGAATTTCAATGTTCTGACTATATTTCTACTTTAGGAGCCAAAGAATACTTAAAAAATTTATCAGAATTTAAAAAAAATAATATTAATGTAAATTTTTTTGACTTTGAAAATAAAAAATATAAACAAATAGGATTAAAATTTATAGATAAGCTATCTATCTTAGATATCATTTTTAATTTAGGTAAAGATTCTATCTATTATATTAGAGAAAATTTTAGAGTTTTAAAATAAATATAAGAATATGAAAAAAAAAATAAATTATGGTAGTCAATTTATTGATAATAAAGATATTAGATCTGTTGTTAAAACATTAAAAGAAGAGAAAATTACAACAGGTAAGGAAGTAATAAATTTTGAAAAATCAATTTCTAGATATTTGAAATGTAAATATTCAAAGACATGTAGTAGCGGAACATCTGCACTTTTTTTAGCAATGCTTGCGATTAAAATTAGACGAAATGATAAAATAATTATGCCAGTAATAAATTTTATTGCATCATATAATGTTGCAAAAATTTTGGGAGCTCAAGTTTTTTTAGCTGATGTAGATAAAAATACAGGCCAGATGACACCAGAAACAGTTCAAGAATGTTGTAAGAAATTTAAATTAAAGAGAATTAAAGCAATTGTTACAATGTATAATACTGGATATCCGCAAAATGTTGAAAATTTCAAAAAGTTAAAAAGAAAACTCAAATGCTTTATTATTGAAGATGCATGTCATGCTCTAGGAGCTAGTTATAAAATAGGTAAAAAAAATTATATGGTTGGTTCTTGTATGCACGCTGATATTTCGACATTTTCCCTTCATCCTTTAAAAACTATTACATCAGGCGAAGGAGGAATTGTTACAACAAACTCCCCATCAATCGACAGAGAAATTGAAAAATATAGATCACTAGGCATTATGAGAAAAAAATATTATTGGAAATATGATATAGATTCTCCTGGTTTAAATTTTAGGTTAAATGATTTTCAATGTGCACTCGCAAATAGTCAGTTAAAAAAAATCAGAAAATTTCTAAATTATAGAAAATTCATTTCTCAAAGATATGATGATGAGTTAAAAAAAAATAAAAAGTATTTTACAATTGCTCATCAAAGTAAATACAATTCTAGCTTTCATCTTTACTTACTAAAAATAAAAAATTCTAGTCTAGAAAAAAAAGATAAATTCATAAAATATATGGGGAAAAATAATGTTTTCTTACAATATCATTATATTCCAATAAATAAATTTAAGTTATTTAAAGGCAAATATTTATCAAAAAATGCAGAAATTTATTACAAAGAAACGGTAAGTTTACCTATACACTGTAAATTATCCAAAAATGATCAAAATAGGATTATTAAATTAATAAAACAATATTTCAATTAAAAAAAATTTATTTCAATTAAAATGAATTACTTTTTAAATAATAAGTTAAAAAAAATAATAAATTTTAATAAAAAAATTTTTAATTATAGAAATTTAAAAAAAAAAAAAGAAATTATTCTTTGTGAGTTTTCAAATAATAGTTCTAACCATCTAACATTTTCCTATTTATTAAATTATTTAAAAGAAAAATACAATTGTCGTTGCTGCGCGTACAAAAATCTATTTCAAGAGAGTTTGACAAAAAGAATAAAATTTTTTTTTCAAAATATCTTAAACTATCAAAATTTTGCTATTTATAGATCTTTTAATGTAGACAATTTTATATTATCGAAAAAACTAAAAATGCTAAAAAAATTGTCAAATACTCAATATCAGAATATAATAAAAGACTTAAAAGAAAAAAAAGATATACTTGATATTAAAATTGACAATGTTTTAATAGGTGATTTGATATATGATACGTTTTTAAAAAAATTTGGATTACCTACTATAAATATTGAAGATAAAAAATTTTTAAGACTATTAAAATCCTCAATAGAAAATTTTTATTTTTGGAAGTTTTTTTTTGAAAAGAATAATGTGAAAAGTTTAATTATTTCAGACACCACATACGTAGATGCGATTATACTTAGAATTTCTGTTTATAATGGGATTAGCACATATCAATGCAATTGGGATAATATACATAAAATAGATAAAAATAATTTATATGCTTACTCAAAATATAAATTTTATAAGAGTGATTTTAATCAACTTGAGGAAGACCAAAAAAAACATGGGCTCGAATTAGCCAAAAAAAGTATTGAAAAAAGATTTTCAGCAACTAATTTTTCTGAGGATCTAATAATGTTTTATTCCAATAGGTCTACGTTTCATAAAGAATTTTCAAAACAAAATATTTTAAAAAAAAGTAAAAATAAAAAGATTTTAATTGCTTCACATTGTTTCCTTGATGCTCCACATGGATATGGATATAAAGGAAATATTTTTACAGATTTTTACGAATGGTTAAGCTATTTGTATGATGTATCAAAAAAAACTAATTATGATTGGTATATAAAAAACCATCCAAGTTCTAATCCAAAAACAAACGAAATTCTTAACGAGTTTCTTAAAGACAAAAAAGAATTTAATTTAATTCCATCAGAAATATCTCATAGTCAATTAATTAAAGAAGGTATTAGTTGTGTTCTTACAGTAAATGGAACAATTGGCTGGGAATATGCTTACCATAAACTCCCAGTAATAAATGCATCAATAAATAATCCACATATTTTATACAAGTTTAATTTACATGCAAAAAATTTAAAAGATTATGAAAATATGATCTTAAATTATGAGGATTATAAAATTAATTATGAAAAGAATGAAATTTATGAATTTTACTTTATGCACAATTTATTTTCCAGAAGCACATGGATATTTGATGATTTTTTATATGTGATAAAAAAAATAGAAGGATATAAAAATTTAGGTAATACAAAATTTTACAATTATTGGATTGATAACTACAACGAACAAAAACATAGGAAAATAAATAAAAAGTTGGAAAATTTTCTATTATCAGATGATTATTACATCAAAAATTTTGATTTATTAAATGATAATTCAAATCTTTAAAATCACTTTATTTTAAGTCTTTACTGTTCAATAAATGAACTATATATGTTCAATTAATGAACGAAAAGCAAAAAAAAAATAGTGAAGATCTGGAGATACTAAGAAAAATTTCAAAAAAACCTGATTTGTCTCAAAGAGAACTCTCAAAAGAATTAGGATTTAGTTTGGGAAAATTAAACTATTGTTTAAAAAGTCTACAAAAAAAAGGCCTTATAAAGATTAATAATTTTAAAAAAAATAAAAAAAAAATTAACTATTTGTATGTATTAACACCATTAGGATTGTCAAAAAAAACTGTTCTCACGATCAACTTTCTTAAAAAAAAAATGAAAGAGTATGATGAGCTTATGCTTGAGGAGCAAACTAATATAAAAAAAGATAAAAACTTTAGTAAAGAGGTAAAAAAAATAGGAATTGGTCACAACAGTTATTCATTCAATGAGATTATAGATGAAAATAAAACTAGAACAAAACCACTATTCAAAACTATAGCAGTCAATATTAAAAGAAGGACTGTAATTGTTGATGATGTTTTATCAACTTATAAAAAAAAACCTATACCTAGTTGGATTGAATTAAGCATTATTGATGTTTGTAATAGGAGCTGTTCTTTTTGTCCGAAGTCGGATCCAAAGGTTGCACCAAATACCTACCAAAAAATGCAAATGAATTTAGTTTCAAAATTGACAGAAGAATTAAAAGAAATCAATTACAAGGGCTCTGTAGTATTATGTGGTTATGGTGAACCAATGTTACATAAAGATATTAGTTTAATATGTAAAAAGTTATCTGAAGCATCTTTTGTTGAAGTGGTTACAAATGGCGATACATTGAATTCTAAACAAATAAATAGTTTATTTGTAAATAATGTAAATAAATTACTAATTAGTATGTATGATGGAAAACATCAAATAGAAAAGTTTGAAAAAATGATTAAAGAGTCCGACGTTCCAAAAGATTTTGTAATTTTAAGAGATAGATGGTATGATGAGAAAAAAGATTATGGTCTTAAATTAACAAACCGAACAGGCACAATCTCAATTGGAGATCAAGAGGAAATAGGAAAATATAAAAAATGTTTTTATCCTTCATATCAGTTTTTAATTGATTGGAATGGAGATATTTTTTTATGTCCACAAGATTGGCAAAGAAGAGTTACAATGGGAAATATGATGCAAGAACATATTTTTGATATTTGGACAAATAAAGTAATGACTAAATTTAGAAAAAATTTAATTAATGGAAAAAGAATTGATAGCCCTTGCACTTTGTGTAATGCAGAGGGTACAGTTTTAGGAAAAAATCATGCGTTAGCGTGGTCTAAGATTTATTCTTAAATAATTATGCGTAAGAAAACTCTTATAACAGGTGCTGGCAGAGGTATTGGAGAACAAATTGCCTTAAAATTTGGCTCTGAAAAACACGACCTGACTCTTTTAATTCAAAAAAAAGAGCAATATCCAAACATTATGAAAAAATTAAAAAAATATAATATCAAAGTTGACTGCTTTATAGGTGATTTAAAAAATCAAAAATTTTTAAACTTTTTAAGTAAAAAAGTTAATAAAATTGATAATTTAATTAATAATGCTGCTCTTGCAAATACTAAGCATTTTTTGAAAGTAACAAATAAAGAATTGGATGATATTACAAATGTAAATTTAAAAACTATATTTAAACTATCTCAAATTTTTTCAAAAAAAATGATTAAAAACAAAATAAAAGGTAATATTATTAATATAAGCTCTCAATTAGGTCATGTGGGTGGATATAACAGAACTGGGTACTGTATGACAAAGTTTGGTTTAGAGGGATTGACCAAATCTATGGCAATGGATTTAGGAAAGTATGGTATTCGTGTTAATACAGTAGCACCTACAAAAACTATTGTAAATCAAGAGGAAAGACAAAAAACGAAAAAAAGATTAAATTTAATTAGAAATAAAATTCCTCTAAGAAAATTTTCGACAACAAAAGAGATTGCTTCTATAGTTTATTTTTTAACTACAGAATCCTCCTCTTCAATAACAGGAACTTCTATAATATCTGATGGTGGTTGGACCGCAGGCAAATAATTAAAAATATTCTTCTTTAATTGTATCAATAATTTTTTGGTTCGAGGTAATGTTTTTATTCGAACAGAGTTTTGTTTTTATAAAATTATCATAGTAGTTTAATGAGTTTTCCATTTTTTTTAAGAATAATTCTTTTTCTATTCTTATATCTTCATCAATATTTACAGAAAATAAATTCAAAGCATTAACGTATTTAAGCCTAAAATTATTTAAATATTTACCCAAATATTTTGTTTCAATATTGATAATTTTTTTTTTATACATCACTGAATTTAAAATTGCACTTGATAAAGTGAAAATAACAATATCAGAAGAAGGTATTTCATTTATTGTTGTGTTATTAGATATTTTAAAATTTTTAAAATATTTCTTTTCATCTTTATTAGATGGATGCAAACATATAATAATTTCCTTATTAAAAGATGAAGAAATATTTTTTAAAAAATTCGTAAGTTTTTCATAGAAATTTTTTATATCCTCTCTATTTACTATACCTTCTCTTATTACTCTATCAGGATGACTTAGAGGAGTATCTATATATAATATTTTATCGTCAGAGCTCTCAAATTTTTTTTTGTTTTTTGTAAAATGATCATAAAAAATACTATTTATTTGAATTACTTTCCTAAAATAAGAAATTTTAAAAAATGGAAATAGATTTTCTACTCTTCTGCTTAAACCTCTTTGAATATTCTTAATTAAATCATTATCGCATTCAAAAAGAATATCTATTTTTGGAAAGAGATTAAATATTGTGCATATCCTAAAAAAATAATAAAAACCTTTTTGATAAAAGTGACCAAAAGCTTTAAAAAAACGAATATTATTCCATTCGATTGTTTGTTTATTTCCAAAATTACCCAAATTCATTATCATTATATTTTTTACATCTGCTTTTTTTATCAAATAAAAAATTTTAAAAAAATCTGGATTTTTAGCTAAATATTGTAGAGCTATAAAATCTTTATCTTTAAAAAAATTTAAGAACTCTTTTGAGTTATCTATTGTTTTACATATAAAATTTTTCGGAAATTTACTTCCATTTAATACGTCTTTATCTACTTGACGAAACTTTAGCCTAATAACATTTATCACATAAATATTTTTGAAATTTTTTGATAATTCATCAATTAATAAACTATTTTGATTTATGAAAGATTGGTAATCGTTTGACGCAAGGATAATTCCAATTGCTTTTTTTTTCATATTTATTTTCTGATCCTTTGTTTTAAAAAAAAATAAATATTTATTTTTAGTGATTTAAAATATAAAGAAATTTTTTCAATGAATGTTAATTTATTTGAAAAAATTGTATTTAAAAATAGCCTTTTCATAAGTTCATAAAAAGGTAAAAGTATATAAATTTTCTTTTTTTTATATGGTGCTCTATCCAAAAATTCTTTTTTTTTAGAAATACCTTTTGTACCAAAGGAAATAAAACCATTTTCAATTGTTTTAAATTTTCCGTTAATTAATAGATCTAAATCAAACATCCAGTCTACAGCCCAATAGTCTTCAGATATGTCTACAGTTTTATACATACATTCCCTTCTAACTAAGCTGTAAAGGATATTATGTGAAATATGTCTTATTTTAAAAAATCCACTTAACCTTGAATATAAATCTTTATCTAAATTAAATTTATGAATATTATTTTTATTGTTTTCATAAAAAAATTTTGAGGATGAGCAAACAAAATCTAAGTTTTTTTCTAAAAATATAAAATTTTCTTCTATAAAATTTTCTGAAATTAGATCGTCAGCAGCGTTCCATTTGAAATATTTTCCTGAAGATTTCTCTAATACAAATTTATAATTTTCAGCCCAACTTATTTCTTTTTTTTGATTAAATAGTCTAATTCTCTTATCACTCAATACTATTTTGTTTAAAAATTTTGTTGTCTCATCTTCTGAACAGTTGTCTGATATTATAATCTCTAAATTTTCGTAAGTTTGACTTAAAATTGAATTTAGAGATTTTTTTAAATTAATATCACTTTGAGATCTATCTTTAAACCCATCTTTTACTGGCAAACCAATACTAATTAATGGCTTCATATTCTATTATTTGAATTTAAGATTTTTTTTAATTTTTTTGTATCACCCCAGAAGTAGTTTGGTTCAAAAAAATTGGGATTTTTAGCATTCATATTAATATTCATCAATTTTTTTTTATTCTCTAAAATTTTCTTTATAAAATTCTTGATTGTAATTTTTTTGCCAGAGCACACGTTTAAAATTCCAATATCTTTATTTAGTTTAATTAGCTTAAGAATTATTTTACATAAATAATCTATTGGAAGGAAATCACGAACGAGTTTACCACATACTTGTAGATTTATATTTTTACCTTTATCTACATCCCTAACAATTGAATAAAGTGTTTTACGTTTACTATTATATCCATAAACAAAAAAAGGTCTTAACCATGCAAATTTAAAATTATATTTTTTTTTTAAATCCAAAATACTATTAAGAAGTTTTAATTTTGCTAGACCATAAGGTATTAAAGGTTTACAATTTAATTTTTCTGAAACTTTTCCATTTACTTTTCCATATTCATAACAAGTTCCCAAAACAATAAGATTTTTAAGACCATTTTCAATTAAATTATGATTAAATTTTTTTTGAATTACATATGTTTGATAATGTTTTTTTAATAAATATTTAGGTATATCCATCCAAACTAAATTAATTACTATATCTGGATAATTTAAATATTCAAAAAAATTGGTTTTCTTTTTTCTAATATCTAATTTTTTCCAAGTTATATTTTTATTTTTTTTTTTAATTTTACTTGAATTATAAGTTGCTATTATTTTAATATTTTTTTTTGTTAAAAAAAAAAGTAAATTTTCTCCAACAAAGCTTGTTGCACCTATAATCGCAACTTTGATTTTATTTTTTTTTTTCAATAATAAATTTCCTTATAACTTTATGTATGTAATCAATATGTTTTTTTGA
>MDTG01092222.1_pt1 | contig 13939 bp, 15 predicted proteins | sample 811421 | NCBI WGS metagenome assembly MDTG01 (sample SAMN05326645, study PRJNA326480) | marine metagenome | isolation source: seawater | place: Pacific Ocean: South East | collected 2011 | reverse complement strand
GGGAATAAGTTTGTAATTTTACTGCATCAGCACCATATTTTTTTGCATTATAGATTAATTTCTTCGCGTTTTGTATTTTTCCATTGTGGTTAGCAGAAATTTCAGCAACAAAAAATGGTGATTTAAAATTCATTTAATTAATATATAAAAAAAGTATGAGAATTAAACTAATTAAAGCGAAAATAAGTGACAGAAACTTTTTACTAAATTTAAGAAATGATAAAGATTCAAGAGAAAATTCAGGAAACACTGAATTAATTGGTAAGCAAGATCATGATAAATGGTTTAGTGACCAACTTGATAAAAATGAACATAAAATATTCATAATTAAGATATATAAGAAAAAATTAGGTTATATAAGACTACAAAAAAAATTAAAATGGGAAGTCTCTATTGCAATTCTTAAAAAATATAGAAATAAAAAAATTGGTAAGAAGGCGTTATTAAATCTAGAAAAAAAATTTCAAAAAATTAAAATATTTGCAAAAGTAAATAAATTAAATACTAAATCAATTAACTTTTTTTTATCTTGTGATTATTGTATAATTAAAAACTTAAAAAATTTTTATATAATGAAAAAAAAAAATAAAAATAATCACATCAAAATCATAGAAAATATCAGTAAAATTCGATCTAAAAATAATTCAAATTGGATGCAATTATTAAAAATTGCTTTTAAATATTCTCCAACTGAGGCGTCGAAAGTGATGAAGAATATTTATTACCACGACAAGAAAATATCCGAATTGGTAAAAAAACTTAAATAATAAAATCTATGAAAATAACTCAATATTATTTTCAATAAATTTGTTTGGTATTATTGTTTTATATTTTGGCAAAGAATAATAGTTTTTAAAACATGACCAAAATTTTTTTTGATTTCTGTTTTCAATGTAACCACTTTTATCTTCTACAATTAAATTATCCATTTCACAGATTGCATCATAAATTTCATCAATAGTGTTTTGGACTGATTTAAACCCTCTCATATTCAAATCTCTCTCATAGAGTTCCTCACAAAGTTTTCTTTTAAAAACTTCATCATAATTAATGAGTTTATTACTTTTAATTTCAGCAAATTTTTTTGTAATCATTAAAGGAATATATGCATTACATGCATTATTAATATTATTTATATCAGCGTAATTTATATATAATATTTTCTTTCTATTCAAAATAGGAACATGATCAGCACCAGTACCAGTGCTTACTAAAAATTTACAATTCATTAAAAGGTATATTTCGAGAAATTCATTTCTTTCTGGTTGCGATGAAAAATCAACAATATCTTTTGACGACAAATTTGATTCCTCTTCATTGTGTCCCATCCTTATACCAACAATATTTCTTTCATTACAGATTTTTTTCATTGCTTCAAATAAATTTTTTATATTTGTATCTCTAATAGACACCTCATCTTTAAGATAGAAATTTGACCTACTCATAAAACAAATATATTCATTTTTAATTAAATTATTTTTTTTAAAAAAATCTTTTGCTAAATTTTCTTCTTCGTCTGAAAATTTAATACTTGGATTTGTTATTTCTAATACATTATGTATGTCAACATTTTGCCAATTTATTGGTTTATTATATTTCCAATGTCTAAATGGTGATCTAAGAAATTTTAAAAAATAAATATTGTTAATTAAGAAAAATAAGGGTTTAATTAAAAATCTATTTACTACAAATATTTTTTGTTTCCACTTGTGGTATAAATATCTATTTGCAATTTTTTTATTTGAAAACCATAAATAAATATTTTTTTTGTTAAATTTACCAATTTTAATTTCTGACAAAAATATTTCTACTGCAACTGACATGTGACCGATAGATCTCGTTTCCAATTCAGAAATAATTATTCTTCTGAATGGAAAAATTAATATTATAATTATAAGTAATGGAAATGAATAAATTAAAGAACCTATAAAAAAAATCTTGTTTTTAATTCTGTTTATTAGAGATAATTTTCTTGTTGCCCTGGGCATTTATAAACTATTTATTAATATCTTTAAACAGATCAACTAAAAGAAGAAGGTATATTTGATGAATATTTTCAATCATATTATAATTTTTAGAGTTTATCCAAAAAGATATGTCTGCTTGTTTACTTAATCTGTTATTTTTATGAAAACCTGAAAAACCTATAATTTTTTTAAATTTAAGTTTTTTTGCGATCTTAAGTGAATTAATTATATTCTGGGACTCCCCGCTTGAAGAAATCAAAAATAATAAATCACCTTTTTTTCCAAATTTTTCCAAAGCTCTTTTCATCCAATTCTCATAACCAAAATCGTTTGAATAACAGGTTATCATTGATGGATCAGAGTGATTTATACATTTTAGTGAACTATTATTGGTTAGATCCATACTAAAATGAGATGCTATAGACGAACTGCCCCCATTGCCAAAAACATGAACAGTGTTATTTTTATTTAATTTTTTTAGAACTGAAAAAATTTCAAATATTTTTTCTTTTTGGTTTTCATTTTCTAAAATTTTATTTGAAATTTCATTAATATAAGAATTTATATATTTAATTTTATTTTTTTTCATATTTTTTAAAGTTTAATATCCAGCTGTTATTGTATCCATAACTTTTGTCATCGATATAAATATCTGCAGATGGTTTTGAAATTATTAATTTATTATATTTTAGACCCCAACTATCAATTTGCTTTTTTGTTTTCAAGTAAATATTTTTACTATTTTTGATATTATCCTTGTTTCTTCCCATATATCTCGCAGTGAAAATTTTTATAGTGTGGCCATTGTTATAAAGATTATTTATTGTTCTTATTGCTTTATATATTGGTTTTGACTTACTATATGCTCTATCATCTGTTTTGCATATGGTATTATCAATATCAAAACAAAATGTGATTTTTTTTTTCATAAATTAAAACTTAATTAAAGGTCGTACAATATTTCCTTTTCTAAAATCAGTAATAGCTAAATTAATTTGTTTTAAGGAATATACTTTATCTAAAAATAATTTGTTTATAAACTTTGATTTTTTAATAATTTTAGTAATTTGATCTATGTCTTTCTCGAATTTAATATTCCCACCCCAACTTCCAATTATTTTTTTTCCTTTAATTAATTCATGAGGATTAATTTTAATTTTTAATTTTGTATCAGGATGTGATGCAAATACAATTTTACCTTTATTATGTATAAAATTTAGGCTTTTTGATAAAATATTTATATTTCCAGAGGTTTCAATTATATTGTCATAATATTCTTTGGTAATTACTTTGTTGCTAAAATAATATTTAATATTATTATTTTTTATATATTTTTTTACATGCTCAATTTTTTTTTTACTTTTTTCTAATACATGAATATTTTTATACCCCAAATTATTTGCAGCTATAAGAGATGATAATCCAATTCCACCTAAGCCTATAATAAGAAGTTTTATTTTTTTTTGTTTCGATATACTTTTTAAAATCATACCAAAACCAGTTGGAAAAGCACATCCCAATAAAGCTCCAGTCTTATAATCGATGTTTTTTGGTAAATGGTAAACTCTATTCCTTGATACTAAAGCAAAAGAATTAAATGTAGTTACCTTTCCAGCGTTTATAATTTGATTATTTTTAATATATTTAATAGCTGAACAATCTTTTTTATTATTTTTAATCCAACTTAAAAAAACCTTATCACCAATTTTAAAATCATTTATGTTTTTACCTATTTGTGTTATTACTCCAGATCCTTCATGTCCTAACAAATGAGGTAGCCATTTTTTGTTATTTCTTTTTCCATCTATTTCCATTATTTGACTTTTACAAATCCCAGAATACTTTAATTTTACAAGTATTTGGTCTTTTTCTGGATATCTAGTTGCAAGTTCTACAATGTTTAGTTTTTTATTAAATTTTTCAAGTACTGCTGCCTTAAATTTTATACTCATTAAAATGGACCTTTAAACCAATTTCCTGGCACATCTATTGGACCATCTAATTTAAAATGATTTTTGTTTATTTTTTTTTTAACGTTAAAAATTTTTTTTACTTTAATTATAATATTTTTATAATTTGGATAAAAACTTGCACCATTATATGTACTTGGTATGGGAATATCTGGCAAACCAATAATTGCGGGTGGTGACTTTAGATCCTTCATAGATTTAGATACAACTTTACTCACAATATCAGAAGATATTGAACCTGTTATCATTCCAGTATCTAAACATATCAATCTTTTTGTTTTTTTTATTGAAGATAAAATTAAAGTTAAATTAAGAGGTTTAATTACGTTTAAATCAATAATTTCAACATCTATTCCTATTTCTGATTTTAAAATTTCAGAAGCTTTAATTGCTTCTAGAGTTAAATATCCATTAGATACTATAGTAATATCCTTTCCTTTTTTATATACTCTACTTAAGCCTAACTTTTCAATTTTAGGTTTTTCTACTGGCCCGTAGACATTATGAAGCCATCTGTGCTCAATAAAAATAACAGGATTTGGATCAAAAATTGAATTAATTAAAAGTTGTTGAGCATTTCCTGGATTTGCTGGACAAACAATTTTTAAACCTGGAATATGGTTGAACCAGGATTGTAAATTTTGAGAATGTGTAGGTCCTTGCCCCCATCCTCTTCCTATTATTAATCTTATTGTAATCGGCAAAGATTTTTTTCTACCAAACATATATTTCCATTTTGCAGCTGAATTAACAAGTTGATCCATAGCTAATAAAAAAAAATCTAATCTTTGATGTGAAATGATAGATCTTACGTCACCTAGCGCTGCCCCAACAGCTAGACCCATGACTGTATTTTCTGAATTTGGAACTTCGAAAATTCTTTTTTTTCCAAATTTTTCAAGTAGATTTTGAGTAGTTGAAAATGTTCTTTTAGGGTCATTTATACCAAGCCCATAACACAATAAATTTTTATCTTTTTTAAGTGAAAATATTAATCCGTCATTAATAGCTTCATTAAATTTTTTTTTGTTTTTATTCATATACATTTGTCAATAGGTCTTGAATTTTTGGAAATTTTGATTTTTCAGCAAATTTAAATGCTTTAAGAACTTTAGACTTAATCTTATTTTCAATTTTTTTTGTAATATTAGATTTTGTATTTAATTTTTTTTTAAGTGAAATCAAAAAATCATTTTTTTTCCACAGCCTTAATTTATTTAACGATCTATAGCCTAAGCCACTGTCATCATTAGGACCGCAATGTTCAATCCATCTAGAAGTTTTAATTTCTAGGAAATAAGGCTTTTTATTTTTGTTTACATAGTCAATTGCATTTTTCATTTTTTTGTAAATATCTTCAAGCTTTTTTCCTGTTGAAAAATTTGAATTCACACCGATACTTTTTGCAAGTTGAAAAATTTTTCTATTTTTTGGCTGCCTTAATGAAAGGTTTGAATAAACTGAGAACTCATTATTTTCACAGATAAATATTACTTTTAAATTATTAACTACAGCAAAATTTAGTGACTCATAGAATGAACCTTGTTCAACAGCAGCGTCACCTAAAAATATATAGGTTATATTATTTTTTTTTAAAGTTTTAGATGACAAGCCCAGGCCAATTCCAATTGGTATATTATTTCCTAATATCGAAGTTGAACCCATAAAATTTACACTTTCATCCACTAAATGCATAGACCCACCTCTACCCTTTGAACAACCATTTGCTTTTCCATATAATTCAGAAATTAATGCATTTAAATTTCCACCTTTTGCTAGGTAATGGGTATGAGGTCTGTGCATACTGATTGTGTAATCTTTTTTTTTAACTAAACATGAAAAAATAGCTGAAATAGCCTCTTGTCCTATAGACAAATGTGTTGGACACCTCATTTTACCTTCTGAATATTTTTTTGAAATAGTTTCTTCTACATACCTTAGGTAAAAAAAGACTTTATATAAATTTAAGTAATTTATCATGGTATAAACCAATAAAAATCTCCGTTATAGTCTAAATCACTAAATAATTTTTTCCATTCATTTACAGATAAAATTGTTTTAGCGGTTAAATTCCAATCATGCATTCTTTTCTGCTCTTCAGAATTTCTAAAAGCATCCACTGTAATAAAACTTCCTTTTCTTGATACTCTAGAAATTTCTTTTATAGCTTGTTTGCATTCTTGTAATTCTAAATTGTGAATTGTATTAATAGAGATTACATAATCAAACTCCGAATTTTTAAACTCAAGTCTATTGGCATTACCTACTTGTAAAAAGTTTTTCATACCAGCATAACAATTTTCTATTGCATAAGCAGATAAGTCTATGCCTTTTACTTTTATTCCATCAATTAATCTTTTAAAATCATAAAGCATAAATCCTTTTCCACAACCTACATCTAATAAAGAGGAATTTGAGTCTAATTGCCAATACTTTTGAAAATCAAGTACAACCTCTGACCAATATTTTGGATTATAATTATATCCTCCATAACCATATCTTCGATCACCATCAAAAAATTCTTTACCAAATTTCCTTGCAATATTTCTCTCATTATCAGTTTTTGAATTAGCTCTTTCTTTTAAATTCCTATTTGCTTTCGGGTATTTTTTTAATAAATCTATTTCTTTTCCCATTTTTATTTTATATTTTTTTTTTTCATCCATTTAACAGTATAGTTACTATCATTATCATTTAGTTTTTTTCTTTTATACATACTAATCAATTCCTCAATAGCATATCTTACGTTACATTTTGGTTTAAAGCCTGTTTCTAATAATTTAGACGAGTCTAGCTTGTAAGAGCGTGGATCGTTATTATTTTTTAGAATATTTATCTTAGCACCTGTAAATTTTGAAATCATTTTGGCAATTTTTAGAATTGATAAATTTTCAAATCCTGCATTGTAAAAACCTGATCTAATTTTATTTTTATTTATAATGAAATGTTGAAATATTCGTGAAATATCAATTATATTGACATTCGGTCTTATTTGATTTCCTCCGAAAACTTTAATTTTTTTATATTTTAAAGCTTGAAGTGTTAAATTATTAACTGAAACATCAAATCTCATTCTAGGTGAATATCCGCAAACAGTTGCGGGACGAATAGAATGAAAAGTTAAATCATCTTTAAAACTCAATAATATCCTCTCAGAAATCATTTTAGTTTTATTATAAATAGATAGTGGGACAAGCTCTAAATCTTCAGTAACTTTTTTTTCAGTTTTGATTCCATAAACACTGCCAGAGCTAGAGTGAATAAAATGTTTAACTTTATTTTTTTTACATTTATTTAAAATTTGAAATAAACTTAAAACATTAACTTCCCATGATAAGGTTGGGCTCAAATCAACACTTGGGTCATTTGCTATATTTGCAAGATTAATTACTGTATTTACGTTTTTAAAAATTTTGTTATCTATCGATCTGACATCGCCCTTAATAATTTTTAAGTTTTTATGTTGCTTTAAATAATTACCAAACCACTGAGTATCATATACAGTTATTTTATAATTTTTCTTTAACAAATCATTCGTAAGTTTTGTTCCTATATATCCACATCCGCCTAGAATTAGTATTTTCATATATATTTTTTTATTTTATATGAATGTATTTTCTACTCTCAATCTTTAATTCATTATTGTATTTAATGAACCATTCAATGGTTTTTTTAAGACCATCTTTTAAATTTACTTTGGGTGTCCAGTTTAAATCTTTTTTAATTTTTCCACAATCAAGATGATAAATTTTATCTTTTCCAATTCTGTCTTTTGATATTTTAACATTTTTTTTAAAGTTACCATTCATTATTAGAAAAATATTTTTTACTAAATTTTTAATTGATATTAAATTTTTGGTGGAAATATGAAAAATCTCACCTGGTTTTCCTTTCAATGTAATTCTATAGGTAGCCTCTACTACATCAGTAACATAAATAAATGAACGCTTTGATGCTCCTCCTCCATCTAGTTTAATATTTTTTTTAAAGTAACTCGAATAAATTGTAGCAGGAATAATTCTATATAATCTCTGACCTGGACCATAAACATTAGCTGCACGTGTGAAAATAACCGGAAATTTAAAATTTTTATACAATGCATATAAATGATTATCAAAACAAGCTCTAGATATTGCATAAGGAGTTGAGGGGTTATAAAATGTATTTTCAGTTAATTTATCTTTGGTTGATCCATAAACCTCAGGGGTTGACACTTGCACGAACTTTTTAATGAATTTAAAATTTTTGAGTTTTTCAACAAAATTAATTGATGAAACAACATTTGTTTTATACCAATCTAATGGCTCTAACCAGCTCTGAGCAACCATACTTTGTGAGGAAAAATTTATAATAAAATTTGGTTTTTTTTTTTTTATTATATGTATGATTTGATTTAAATTTTTATTTAAATCAAGTTTATAAAATTTATAATATTTTGAATTTCTATATTGAGAATATCCTAAAAAATATTTTTTTTGCTCTTTAGAGCGACTGATACAGTATACTTTATGACCTTTATTTATTAGATGATTCACAAAATGAGAGCCTGTGAATGAATTACTACCGAGAACAAAAAATGTATCTTTCATATTTCCTTAAGATGACTTAAGCCAGCCACATCTATTACAACCAGGAAGTGTTCCACATTTTTTTATATCATTTTTAAATGTTTCTGATTTATCTGAAAAAAAAATATCTTTAAGGTTTTGTTTTTTTACATTTCCAATTGGAAACGCCATGCATGGAATTACGTTACCATCAACATTTATATGCACACTTGTCCAGGGCGATAAACATGTTTTAAAATTTTTAGGATTGTGATCTTCTTCGTTTAAATATTTATATTTTTCAACTTCTATTATTTGGTTGGTATTCAGTGGAATTATATTTGGATGTAAAAAGGCCTTAGTATTTAATTTATAGTTTCTTTCTCTGATTATATTTAATTGATCGATTAAAAAATTAAAATTTTGATATTTGTAAGCTTTATATTCTTTATGAGCGTCAGTATAGTCATGAATTACGTCTGAATGTTGAATTTCAGCTCCTTTAAGCAACATTAAATCATGAGTATCTGCCTCAATTTCTTCTGTTACAATTTTATTTAAATCTACAATTTCTTTTATATTTTCGTCAGTTATTACAGTTTTTATATTTATTACTATATCTCTCTTTTTTTCTGAAATTTTTTTTTTAAAAAATTTTAGATCATTTAATAACTTTTTCCATTGATTAATCTTAAAATCTCTATTTACATTTCCAATTGTATCAATTGAAACTGACAATACTTTAAAATTATTTTCATTAAGAAACAATTCAAAAAATTTCTCATTTAAAAGAGTGCCATTAGTAATTATGTTAGTATAATTTTTTTTGTTAGCCTTAACAAAAATTTCATTGAATCCTTTATATGCTAAAGGTTCTCCACCTGTTAAAGTAATCCTTGAATTATCTGGAACACCATCCTCTATAAATTTAATCCAATCACTAGCGAACATTCTCTCAGGATTTTTTTTTCTTTCTTGGAAACAAAAACTACATTTTAAATTACAAAGATTAGTTAAAACAAAAACATATCTATGGGGTAATAGATTTCCCTTTTCAAAAGCTAACTTTGAATAATCAGAATTTTTATCGTAAAATTTTTGGGCTAAAGCAGCGTTATTCATAAATAATTAAAGAAATTGATAATATAGTATTTAATTTTTAAATGCAATATTGAATAAATTAACATAAAAATAATTCTCAATGAAGAATTTTAAAATTAAAATAATTTTTTAAAATGAATATTATAAGAAAAAAATAATTAAATGAAAAAGAAAATTGGATTATGTCACGGAGTTTTTGATGTTTTGCATATCGGACATTTAGAACATTTTATTGAAGCTAAAAAATATTGTGATTATTTAATTGTGTCTTTAACCAGTGATAGATATGTTAAATTATCTAAAGGAGCAGATAGACCTTTATTCAATGAAAAGAAAAGAATAAAGCTAATTTCTAATTTAAAAATTATAGATGAAGTGATTTTGACTGATAAAGAGACAGCATTAGAGGTAATTAAAAGGATCAAACCAGATATTTATTTTAAAGGAAGGGACTATTCTAATTTTAAAAAAAATAAAAATTTACAAAAAGAGTTTAAAGAAGTCAGAAAAAATAAAGGCAAGATAATTATTACAAATACTCAATTAAACTCATCCTCAGACATAATAAATCAAGAATTTAAAAAGAATAAAAAATTTTTAGATAAGATTTTCAACATAAAAAGCAAAAAAAAATTTTTTGAAAAATTAATTTATTTTGTAAATTTTAGATCTAGTAAAAAAATTTTAGTAATTGGTGAGCATATTATTGATAATTATATCGATACTTATGTACAAGGTAAATCAGGTAAAACAAATATTTTAACTTCGGGATTTATAAAAAGTAAATCTTATGGGGGTGGTGCTATACTCGTTTCTAACCTTATATCTAATTTCTTTACTAATGTTGAAACAATTTGCTTTGACAATAAAAGTAATAAAAAAAATTATAGAAACTTTTTAAATAAAAAAACTAAGAAAATTAATTTTAGAACTAATATTAAATTGATTGAAAAAACAAGATTTCAAGATCAATATTCTAAAGCGAAACTTTTTCAATTAAATGAAAATCAAGAAATGATTAATGATAAAAAATTTAATAATAATTTTAATAAATTTTTGTTAAAAATTAACTTTAAAAAGTATGATGGAATTTTTTTATTTGATTATGGTCATGGCTTATTTAATAAAGATACTTTGAAAATATTTGAGAAAGTTTCAAAAAAAACTTTTATTAATTGTCAAAGTAATTCATTTAACTTTGGCTATAATCTAATTTCAAAGCACAAAATGGGAAAAACAATTTCAATGGATGAAATGGAGTTTAGACTTTTAGTTCAAGACAAGTTCACGGATATGCGTGAGTTAGTTAAATCAAATATACATGTATTTAAAAACTTCAAAAAATCAATAATTACTATGGGAAGAAACGGTGCATTTATTTATAGTTCAAAAAAACTTAAGTATGTTCCATCTATAATCAATTCAAGCAAAGATACAACCGGATGTGGAGATATATTTTTTTCAATGTTTGGAACTTTAGACATAGATTCAAAATTTAATGACAGTGAAAAAATCATACTATCACATTTAGCAGCAGGTGTTCATGCAGAATTTGAAGGAAACAAAAATGTCTTAACAAAAGACAATTTAATTAAATTTTGTAAAAACTATCTTTATTAATATTCTTAAAAATTTAATTTTAAAGTAATTATTAAGAATAATTAGTAAATGGGTTTAGTGAACAAAGAGCATTTAAAGGTTTTTGATTACTAACATTTACTTTTTTTCTTAAAGATGGATAAACTAAAAATGAAAGCACTGTTCTATCTTTATTTTTATTTGGAAGGCCCGAATGTTGAAGTTTTTTTTGATCAAAAAAGATCGTCGTACCAGAATTTCCTAAAATATGCTCAACTTCGTTTGTAACATTATTTACTATTGAAAAAGGACCTGAGTTTATATCAACGTCAGATATATAAATTATTATTTTAATAGCACCTGGCAAATCTCCATCCGTATGATAATTATTGTTCACATTTAAAGAATTTGGCAAATTTCTATAAAGCCAAACATGTTCAACACGATAATTTTTACCCTGATAAAAATCTTTTAAATCCTTATCGAAGTTTTTTTCTAAAAAACTTATATAAAATTTTCTGTCAAAGCCCCAGGACATTTGGACTTCTTCTAAATATTTTAAAGGATAATTCCATATAAGATGATTTAGTGAAAATTTTTTTGAAAACAAATAATTTTTTAATTTTAAATCTTTATTCACTTGATCTTTAAATGATGGTTCAAGTTCAATTTTTTTCGTACAAAAATATTTATTATTTATAAATGGATATTTGCTTTTAAACTTAAATTTATATAAAAAAAATAAATTTAATTGATATAAATTTGATATAAAAAACTTGATGAATTGAAACCTATAATCATAGTTCTTTATTTTTTTTAGTATTAAAAAAAACTTATTACCAAATAAATTAATAATTATTTTTTTTATGATCATATTTAAATTTTTAAATGTTAGATTTAATTATACTATATAATGATTTAGTTTTGTAACCAATTGAGGCAATTTTTTTTAATGAAATAACAGTATGTTGTTTCTTTTTATTATAAATTTTTTTTAACTCATTGTACTTTTTAGTTCTTTTCAAAATTAATTTTATCACATCATAGATTTTGGTTGGTTGACTTGCTGCAAGGTTAAATATGTTAATTGCCCTAAATTTTAATTTATTTTTTAAAAAATATATAATAACTTTTGAAATTTCAGCTGTATCTATCAAGTTATTATATAATTGATTTGGATTAAAAATTTTTAGTTTTTTACTACCAAAATAACCATAACGAAGTTTTTCGATAAAATTTATATTATTTTTAGTTTTGCATAATATTGCTGGACATCTCAATATCAAGATTTCCTTTTTATGTTTTTTTGCAAATTCAACCAAAATTTCCTCCATTTTTAGCTTTGTAAAAGTGTAATTAGATTTAGGATTTTTAGCAGAAGTTTCTGAGGAGATTTTATTGTCGACATTGTAAATAGCTGTTGTTGAGAGCAATATAATTTTATCAAAGTTAAAGTGATTTAAAATTTTCCTTAAACCGTTTAAGTTTATTTTTTCATAAGTTTTTTTATCATATTTTCTGAAGGGCGTTGCTGATGCTAAATGAACTAGGGCATAAAAACTTTCCTTTTTAATTCTAATTTTTTTGGTCAAATCAATTTTTATTTTTTTTACCTTCTCATATTTTTTAATTAAATTTTTTCTTTTATTGAAAGAAATAGACAAATTATAAAAATTTTTATCTAAGCAGTCTGTAATATCGATACCAACTGGACTGTTTGCCCCTGTGATAAGAATTTTTTTTTTCATTACAAAAAATAATAATTTTGTTACTAATAGAAATGAATTTAAAAAAAAAGTTCGATACAAGCAACTTAATTAATTTAATAAATTCTTGTAGAAAAGAATTTTATTTGTTGCCTAAAGAGAGAAAAACTAAGATTTACAATAAATACTTTCTTAATTTTTATAAAAAAAAAATAAATAAAAATCTTATCAAATTTAAGTATAATAAATATAAAAGTATAAAATTTCCTGCAATTAAGATGGGGAAAGTAAATTCATATGAAATGCTATATTTCCACGAACATTTACTTTTTTTATTTTATTATCTTGGAAAACATAAATATAATTATCAAAATGTCGCTGATATTGGTGCAAATATGGGTATCCACTCAGTAATATTAAGTTTAATGGGATATAACGTAGAAAGTTTCGAACCTGATCCTAATCATTTTGAAAATCTTAAAAGAAATATTAAACTTAATAGCTGTGGAAATATTAAAATCAGAAACAAGGGCGTTTTAGATAAAAATAAAAGTTTTTTTTTCACAAGAGTTAAAAATAATCCACAGGCAAATCATTTAACTGGTAGGAAAGAATTGGTATATGGCAAATTAGAAACTATTAAAGTTAAATGTATAAATATTCTTAATATTATTCATAAATTTGACTTGATAAAAATTGACTCTGAGGGTTCAGAAAAAGAAATAATAAAAAAAATAAGAAAAAAACATTTAAAAAATTGCGATATTTCGTGCGAAATATCAGGAAAAAAAAATGCAAAAGAAATTTATGATCATTGTAATAAAAATAATATTAATATCTACAGTCAAAAAATTGGCTGGGCAAAAGCTACAAAAATATCAGATGTTCCAGTACATCATTCAGAAGGTATAGTTTTTATAACAATCAAAAAAAATTTTTTTGATTTTATTTAATCTATAAATTTAAACCATAAATAAATAACAATATAAATATTTTTAAAATTTTTTTCAGTGCATAAATCAAGCCAATTGAGCTATTAGTACTGGTCAGCTGCACGCATTACTGCGCTT
>MDTG01379388.1_pt1 | contig 13940 bp, 12 predicted proteins | sample 811421 | NCBI WGS metagenome assembly MDTG01 (sample SAMN05326645, study PRJNA326480) | marine metagenome | isolation source: seawater | place: Pacific Ocean: South East | collected 2011 | reverse complement strand
TATTATCAATGAGTATATTTTAACTAGATTAAGAACTAGTAAAGGGATTTCATTAAAAAAACTATCACGATTAACTGATAAAAAAGAATATAATAAATTAGTTAATCAAATGTATAATTTCACTAACGATTCATTTCTCTTTTATGAAAAAGGAAAATTTTTCTTAACTGAGGAGGGGATGATTTTGTGTGATAAAATTACATCAGACTTATTTTTAATGTAATTTTGCTAAATAGATTAATTAAATCTAATATGAAATTTACCTCTTATTTAAGAAAAAAAAAAATTAATATTGATTTTAGTTCTCCAATTGATATATCAATTCCATTAACTTTTTCAAAAAAAAAATTAAGAGCTTGGGGAGTGCCCTTTCCCAAGAAGGATCCTGTTAAAATTGGAAATTGGATAGGTTGTGTAAAAGATGGGGGGGGGTTAATTTTAATAATATTTGGTTTAATCCTCATGCACACGTTACACATACTGAATGTTTTGGTCACATTAGCATAGATGAAAAAAACATCAATTCTATACAAAAAGATTTTTTCTTTTTTTCTAAATTAATTACAGTTTCTCCAGAAAAAAAAGAAAAAGATTTGATAATATCTAAGAAAATAATTTCAAATAAAATAAATAATCTATTTGATTTTGACACTTTGATAATTCGCACGTTACCAAATGAAAATAATAAAAAAATCAAGGATTATAGTAATCAAAACCCACCTTATCTTAGTGAAGAATGTTTACTATATATAAAAGAAATAGGGGTAAAAAATTTATTAATTGATTTACCTTCTATTGACAAAGAAAAAGATGAAGGAGAAGTTAGGAATCACAAGTTATTTTTTGATTATTCAAAGGGTGGTAATAAAAATACTATAACAGAACTGATTTATATTCCTGATGAAGTGCTTGATGGTGAATACTTATTAAATTTACAATTTATGCCTATCGAAAATGATGCCGCGCCTAGTCGGCCAATTTTATTTAAAATAGATTATACATAAGATGTTAAATAAATATTGCAATAGTTTAATTAAATATTCTAGATGGAAAACTAGGGAAGTTTTAATTGGAGATGTTGGTGTTGGTGGTAATAACCCTATTAGAATTCAATCTATGACAACAACTGACACTATGGATACAGAGGCAACTGTCGAGGAATGTATTAGAATGATAAAGTCTGGGTGTGAATTAATAAGAATAACTACACCAAGTAGAAAAGAGGCGGAGAATTTAAGAAATATAAAAGACTTACTATTCAAAAATGGATACAATATTCCATTGATTGCAGATGTTCATTACACCCCTGTCGCGGCTGAAATAGCTGCTTGTATTGTAGAGAAAGTCAGGGTAAATCCAGGAAACTATGCAGATAAAAAAAAATTTCAAAAAATAGAATATACAGATGCGGACTATAATAAAGAATTAGAAAGAATAAAAATTAAATTTCTTCCGTTAGTTAAGATTTGCAAAGAATATAAAACCGTTATACGTATAGGCACAAATCACGGTTCTTTATCAGACAGAATTTTAAGTCGTTATGGAGATACGCCAGAAGGGATGGTTGAGTCAGCTATGGAGTTTGTTCGTATTTGTTATAATGAAAATCATCACGAATTAGTTCTTTCTATGAAATCATCAAACCCAAAAGTAATGATACATGCGTATAGACTATTAGTCCATCAAATGATAAAAGAGGGGATGAATTATCCATTACATTTAGGCGTAACTGAAGCTGGAGACGGAATAGATGGTCGAATTAAATCAGCTGTGGGAATAGGATCTCTTTTAGAAGATGGTATCGGTGATACTATTCGCGTCTCATTAACTGAGCCGCCTGAAAATGAAATACCAGTTGCGAAAAAAATATTAAATCATTTAAAAAACAGAACAAATAAACACAAAATACCATCAATAAAAAAATATAAATTTAATCCATTTGCATATAAAAAAAGGCTAACTAAATCTGTGCATAAAATAGGTGGAGATAATGTTCCGGTGGTTGTGGTTAATTTTTCTCTAAAGAAAGAAATTACACCATTATCACTGTTTTCTGTCGGTTATAAATATTCTGTTCCATTAGACAAGTGGAATATTTCTGATCAAGCTTGTGATTATTTATTTTTAGGGAATAATGATATTGATTTTAAAATTCCAGGTACACTTGGTTTAATTTATAATTATAGTAAATGGAAAAAAAACAAAAAAGGTAGTCCTTTAATGAACGCAGAAGAATATATGTTAGATTCAAATTACCCAGAGACATTAAAATTTATTCGTATATGTCTTTCTGATTTAAATCAAATTTTTTTTTCAAAATTAAAAAAAGATAAATCAGCCGTATTAATTATTGACACCTTTAATCATAATTTTTTTGCAGAGCAACGAAGGCTATTTATAGAATTGTTAAATCATATTATAATTAACCCGGTAATAATCAGTAGATCTTTTTCTAAAATTTTAAATCAAGAAGAATTACAAATAAGTTCATCAATTGATGTTGGTGGTTTATTTTGTGATGGTTTTGGTGATGGTATTTTTTTGAGTTCTGATTCTATTGATAATATTCCAGCTTTAAATAAAATTTCTTTTGGGATACTTCAAGCGACAAGGACTAGAATATCCAAAACAGAGTATATTTCTTGCCCATCTTGTGGTAGAACATTATTTGATTTACAAGAAACGACAGAAAAAATAAGGTCAGCAACATCTCACTTAAAAGGTTTAAAAATAGGAATAATGGGTTGTATAGTTAATGGTCCTGGTGAAATGGCGGATGCTGATTATGGTTATGTTGGCTCTGGTTTAGAAAAGGTAACTTTATACAAAGGGCAGAATGTCATGAAGAGAAATATACCCACAAATCAAGCTTTGAAAGAGTTAATAAACCTTATTAAGGAAAATGGAGATTGGAAGCCTACGCATCCAGGTTTATAAATTCTTCATTAGGAAAATTAATCTCATCGAGTTTTTTAATCCAATTATTTTTTTTCAAATTAAACTCTGATCTATATTTTTCTTTTATTGGTTCTGATGGGGGAAGGTTTTGTTTAAATGGGTCTACTTGTTTTCCGTTTTTCCAAAAACGATAACAAACATGTGGCCCTGTTGCTAGGCCAGTTTGCCCTACGTAACCAATAACATCTCCTTGTTTTATTTTTTTTCCTGGCTTTATTCCATTTTTTTTCCAATAATTTACACTCTTTTTTTGCATATGAAGATATTGTGTTTCATATGTGTTATTATGTCGAATTTTTACGTAGTATCCATTATATTTTTTGTATTGTGCTGCTGTAATAATTCCATCTGCTGTGCTAAAAATTGGAGAGCCACTTTCGGCGGCAAAATCTGTACCTTTGTGTGCAGTTACCCTGCCAGTTACGGGGTGCCTTCTAGATTTGCTATATTTTGATGAAATTCTTCTAAAATCAACAGGTGCTTGGAGGAAGAAGTTTCTTAAGTTATTTCCTTTTTCATCGAAATATTCAATATATTTTTTTTTTGGATTATCTTTAAATGGAATAGCATAATAGCTTTCTCCTTTATGTTCAAAAACAGAGGCGTAAACTTTCTCTATTTTTATAAATTCGTTATTTATATATTTTGCTTCGTAAATTATTTTGAATTTATCATTTGGGTTTAAATGTGTAAATCTAATTGTCCAAGGATAAATTTTATCTGCTATTACTGACACAATAGCTTCGGCCTCTAAATTTGAGCTAACTACATCATTTACAGCTTGCCAAAGGTGAGAGTTTACAACCCCCGCTAATTCATGTCTTTTGATTTCAAAAGGACGTTCTTTTATTTTGCACTCAGATAAATTTTTAAAATCTATAATTAAGTAGCTTTGTTTGTTTAATTCATAAATTAGGTAATTAAGATCAGTTTTTTGTTGTTTAGAAAACAATAAACTGTATTTATTTCCTGGACGAATTTTGTTGAAATTAAAAAGGTTAGTACTTTTCAAGTAATAGTCTAATTCTAAAATTTGTTTGTCTGTAATTTCAAATGGCTTTAAAATTGAAGTGATACTCTCATTTTTTTCAATTGTCTTTTCAATACATTTTTTTAAATCGATATTTTCGATATTTAAATTATTATCTATAATTATTTCTTTACTAAAGCTATAGTTTGAATTTAAATCGTCAAAGACAGGTTTTTTTTTGGTAATTTCTTTTTCACTCTCATCATCAATTATTTCCTCTTCAGCATTATCCTTAATTATGTTATTACCATGATTGGTTTTTATATATATTAAAAAGGAAAAAAGAATAAAAGGGATTATTAAAACAAAAAGGTTATAAGGTATATTTTTTTTAATTTTTTTTATACCAAAAAACAAAAATTTCAATATTAAAAAAAATAATGGAATCAAGGATGAGAAAAATAAAACTTGTAAGATTAAATAAGTTAAACTTTCCATCTCATTATTTTTTTAACCAACTAATCCCCCACTCTTCTTTTTCTTTTTTAGTCCAGAGTTCAGGAAAAAATATTATTTTTTGGAAACGAGGGGGTAAGTACTTTTCCCAATTTGTGCCACCTGTAGCCATTTTAATTCCTTTTGATTTTAAATGTTTTACAGCCGATTTAAAATGCGCTAATTTCCACTTTACATTTACAGAAAAATCGTATTTTTTCAATAGCTTACTTAGCTCCTCTTTTTCTTTTTTTGTTGCGTGTAATTTTTTAAATTTTAACCAAATATTTTTTCTTTTCATATTAATTACTAACTCATTTAGTGAATTGTTATACTTTTTTTGAAATTGAGTAAGTGTATATGTTTTCTTTCCACTTTTTAATTCAGTGGCTCCTTTGCTCCAATAAATGTTTTGGATATCTTGTGAGTTATTTGATTTTTTTATTTTTTCTGTAATTAATAAGTTTTTTATTGGAGTAGAGTATATTTCAATTGATCTAAACTGAAAGCTTTGAAAACCGCTTCCTGGAAGTAAACTCATTCGAAATTTTGTAAATTCGTCACGGCTCATTCCTTCGATCATTATATCAAATGAGTGAATCAAATTATCAAAATATCGGATTATTCGATTCATTCTATTTTTGAAAAAATCAAATGTTATTTCTTCCCTCCATCCTAAATCTTTTCCATTTTTACTAATATCTCTCCCATTATGTGTAATTTGTTCTAATTCATTAATGATAAGTTTGAAGTATAACTCTGTAATTTGATGATAGATTATAAAAATATTTTCATCTGGAAAGTCAGTTTTTGGATTTTGTAAAGTTAGTAAAGTATCTAAGTGAATATAATCCCAATAACTTAGATAGTCGGCATATAAAAGCCCTTCTAAATAAGAGGGTAAGTCTTGTCCTGTAGAGGAATATTTCTTAGATAATTCTTTTATTTTTTCTTGTACTGTTTTTTTACTAGACATTTTGTAAAACTAACAATTTATCTAAATAATTCCGGTATTCTAAAAGCTAGTTTTCGTACAAGTTTTCAACAGACAAAATTTCTATATAAATAGACCCTACTTTTATAGGAGTTTCCAATTTTAAAGGAAGGTGGCGATAATCGTCGGTCACCCATATATATGTTGCGTTTTTATCTGAGAATATTCTACTTTTTTTAGTATGAATCTTACATTTAATCGTTTTTAATTCCCCAATTTTAGTGTCAATAGTTTCTTTTTTTATTGGAATAAAGTATGTTGGGAAAATTTCATTTTTTTCTAGGTTGTAAATTTCTAAAAAAACAGTATCATTTAGTGTTATTTGTGTATTAGGAATTGCTCTACATGCAAATAAAGCTGAGAGCATATCCTGAGTATATTTTGATATTTTTGATGTTTTTTGAACTTTGGTTTTTAAATTTTCACTTTTAGCATAATTCGATTCTCTAAAGAAAGAAACTTCTTGATTTGTTTTGTAATTATGTTCGTGAACATCTCTAATGAATTTTAATGAAGTTAGTTTTGATGAGTCTAAATAAGCTTCAAAAGAATCATTTACTTCATAAAAAAGGCTAAATAATTTTGTTGACCCTCCACTTGCTTTTATGTAGAAACATTCCTTTCCTCTAATTTTAGTTATGTTTTTTACTTCAAATTGACCGTATCCAGCTGTAAGAAAGCCTTTTTTGTTGCTTTTTCCGTAAGAGAATTTGTATTTTGTTTTTTCTCCTAATAAAAAAGAAGATTTTATAACATTTTCATTGTAAAAGTCATAATATTTGCTATTTTTTTGGGAAAAAGAGTTAAAAAAGACAAAAAAACATATAAAAAACGATATTTTATTAAAAAAAATCATTTTTTAACTATTTAACACAATATTTATTATTTTTTCCCTAACAATTATTACTTTTTTTATTGATTTTTTATTTATTAAGCGTGAAATTTTATCATTTGAAATGATCATTTTTTCAATATGATCATTACTTAATTCTTGTGGTATAATTATATTAAGTTTTCTTTTTCCATTTATGGCGATGGGATAATTTATTTCATTTTTAATTAAAAAAGTTTTATTGTAATCAGGAAATTTAGAGTTTAATACAGAGTTTTCTGGATAAAATTTATGCCATAATTCTTCACAAGTAAAAGGAGCAAATGGTGATAGAAGAATAATTAGTGGTTCTAAGATTTCCCTTTTATTACAGTTCATTTTTTTTAATTTATTTATTGTGATCATGAATGTACTAATGCATGTATTAAACGAAAATGACTCAATATCAGTTTTAATCTTATATATTGTTTGATGTAATATTTCTTGCTCTTCTTTTGTTAAAGGAGTTTCACTTACAGTAAAATTATTTTTTTGATGAAATAAGTTCCAAAATTTTTTAATAAATGAATAGACTCCTGATATTCCGTCTGTGTTCCAAGGTTTATATTGAGTTAATGGACCTAAAAACATTTCATACATTCGTAATGAGTCAGATCCATATTGTTCAATAATTTGATCTGGATTCACAACATTAAAAAATGATTTTGACATTTTTTCTACAGCTTTTCCGCAGACGTATTTTCCATTTTCGCAAATAAATTCAGCGCTTTTATATTCTTCTCTACTTTTTTTAAAATTTTCTATATTAAGATGAGTTTTTTCCACTAAACTTATATCTACATGAATTTGTATTGTTTCATATTGATCTTTCAAATTATATGAAACAAAAGTATTTTTTCCTTTTAACCTATAAACAAAACTAGATTCACCTAAAATCATACCTTGATTAATAATTTTTTTAAATGGTTCTGAAAAAGGAATTAATGAAATATCATATAAAAATTTTGTCCAAAATCTTGAATATAATAAATGACCAGTTGCATGTTCGGCTCCACCAATATACAAATCTACATTTTGCCAGTATTGTAATTTTTTATTTCCTACAAACTCTTTAACGTTTTTTGGGTCTAAATATCTTAAGAAATACCATGATGAGCCAGCCCAACCTGGCATTGTAGAGTGTTCAAAATCATATTTATTTTTATATTTCCAGTTTTTTGCCCTAGCTAATGGAGGGTCACCTTTTTTTGTTGGTAAATAAGAATCAATAGTGGGCAACTTTAAAGGAAGTTCTTTCTCAGGAATTAAATAAGGAACATTATTTTTATAATATATAGGAAAGGGCTCTCCCCAATACCTTTGTCTACTAAAAATAGCATCCCTAAGTCTATAGTTTATTGAAACAGAGCCAATATTTTTTTGAGTCACTAAACTAATTACTTTTTCTACCGATTGTGATGGGGTTAAATTATCTAAAAAAGATGAGTTAATCATTTTACCTTCTTTATCTAAATATGGTAAGTCATTTTTTGAGATATTGTTTTTAATTACTTGAGTAATTTTAATTTTAAATTTTTTCGCAAATTTAAAATCACGTGAATCATGTGCAGGCACGGCCATAATTGCACCGCTACCATAATTAGATAAAACATAATCTGATATCCAAATAGGAATTTTTTCATCACTAAAAGGGTGTATTGCATATGATCCAGTGAACTCTCCAGAAATGGTGTTAATGTTTGCAATGCGATCTAATTCACTTTTTTTAGAACAAGCTAATTGATATTTTTTAATTTTATTTTCTTGTTTTTTAGTACATAATTTTTGCACAAGTTGATGTTCAGGTGATAAAACTAAAAAACTAACTCCAAAAATTGTTTCAGGTCTTGTCGTGAAAACAGAAACACTTAAATTATTATCTGTTTTAAAAAATATATTTAAACCAGAAGATTTCCCTATCCAGTTTTTTTGTTGCTCTTTAAGAGAGTTTGGCCAATCTATTTTATTTAAGTCATTTAATAAACGATCGGCATAAGCAGTGATTCTAAGCGCCCATTGTTTCATTCGTTTTTGTTCAACTACGTGTCCTCCACGCACAGAAACACCATCTTTAACTTCATCATTAGCTAATACTGTACCTAGTCCTTCACACCAATTTACCCAAGTATCTGCTAAATAAGCCAAACGGTATTTTAATAAAATACTTTGTTGTTGTTGTTCACTCCAACTAGCCCAGTCTTTTGCACTAAATTTAGGAGTGTTTTCATCACATGGAGATTGGACTTCAAAGTTCCCATTTCTTTTCAACTCTTCAATTAACTCCTCAATAGGGAGGGCTTTATTATCAATATTACAATAGTAAGAGTTAAAAAGCTTTGAAAATATCCACTGTGTCCATTTATAATAATTATAATCTGAAGTTTTTAACTCTCTGTCCCAATCAAAAGATAATCCAAGATTTTTCAATTGTGATTTGTATTTTTCAGAGTTTTCTTTTGTAGTTTTTTCAGGATGTTGTCCAGTTGCAATAGCATATTGTTCTGCAGGAAGGCCAAAAGAATCAAATCCCATTGGATGCAATACATTAAATCCTTGTAATCTCATGTATCGACTATAAATGTCAGATGCAATGTAGCCTAATGGGTGCCCAACATGTAATCCGGCTCCAGAGGGATAGGGGAACATATCTAGGACATAAAACTTTTTTTTTGAGTTAATCTCAGTTTTAAAAAGCTTGTTTTTTTCCCATTTTTGTTTCCATTTAGATTCTATTTCTTTAAAATTATAATCCATTTTTTATGGTATGGAAATGATAAATTTATTAATTTTAAGATACTAAATCTTACTTAAATTAATTGCATTTATTAATTTAGTTTTGACATCATGAGTAATAATTCTGAGAAAGTATTAAAAAATTCAATAGTTAGTATAAAAACTTCAATGATTTTTACAATGACAATTGCCTTATTGGGTATTGGAGTAGTAATTTTCACTTTTCTTTTTTCTAATAGATTAATACAGTTATTACAAGAAGAAATACCATTTAAAATCATTTTAAAAGAATCAAATTCTACGGAAGTATTTGATTTAATGAATTTTTTAAAAAAAAATAAAGAGGTTAATATTAAGAAAACAAAATTTATTCAAAAAGAATTAGCTGCTACTGATTTAAGGCAAAAATTAGGACAAGATTTTTTAGCTCCATTAAATAACGAAAATCCATTACCAGACATTGTTAACTTATATATAAAGTCAGATTATCACAATTCTCAAAATTTAAAAAAATTAAAAAATAAAATTGAAAACCAAACAGTAGTTTCTAGTGTAATTTTTCCAATTAAAATTTCTGACCGATTAATGATTTTCAAATCAAAAATCTTAATTATTTCCCTAATAATAAGTGTTGTATTTTTCTTTTTTTCAGCTCTTTTAATATATAACAACATTAGGTTATCTATTTATATTAACAGGTATAATTTAAAAGTAATGCAATTAGTAGGGGCAACTAAAAATTTTATACAAAAACCATTTTTGAAAAGAAGTATTTTAGATGGCTTTTTAGCCTCGTTTATTTCAACGATTATTCTAGGAACAATAGTATTTACAATTCTTTATATTAGTTTTGAAAGTAATAATGTTTTAAAAGAGAGGTTGTTTAGTATATTTTCTATTCTAGAAATAGTTTTAGGATTTTTTTTCATAATGTTTTTTGGGATACTAATTTCACTCATTAGTCACTGGTTAGTTTTGAAAAAAATACTTAGTTTAAAAATAAATTTTTACAAATAGATAAGAAATATGAATTTAGATAAATCTAACAATAAGGATGCTAGAAGACCTATTGAAGGCACCGATTTTTTATTTAGCAAAAAAAAATATGTTATTCTTATTTGCTCAATTTTATTATTAACGCTAGGTTTTCTGTTAATGTCCGGAGGAGGGGCTTTAGGTTCAGAATTTAATCCCGACATATTTTCAATGAGAAGGATAATTATTGCCCCTTTGATTATTATTATTGCATTTATAATGTCAGGTATTGCAATTATGATAAAAAAATGAAGGAGTATATTGAGTATATATTCTTAGCAATTATACAAGGCATAACAGAGTTTTTGCCTGTCAGTAGTAGTGGGCATATTGAATTTTTGAAACATATAATTAATAATCCCACAATTCAAAAAGAAGGCGCATTTATAACTGTTATATTACATTTAGCAACAGCTTTAAGTATTATTGTGATTTTTCGTCAAAAACTAAAGAAGATATTGTTTAGATATAACTCAGAATCTAAAAACTACATATTAAAAGTTTTAGTTTCTATGATTCCAGTTGCAATTTTAGTGTTATTTAACATTGATCAAAATATAGAAAATAAATATAATGAAGGTTGGGGTTTAATATTTATTGCAATTATGTTTTTAATTACTGGAATGATACTTTTTTTTACAGAAAAAATTAGTATCAAAACAAAAAACATAACTTACATTGCAGCTTTAATTATAGGGATAGCACAAGCTATTGCTATTTTACCAGGCATTTCTAGATCCGGTTTAACAATTTGTTGCGCTTTGTTATTAGGAGCTACTAAAAAAGAAGCATCTACTTTTTCTTTTTTAATTTGTTTACCTATAATTTTGGGGAAGTCATTTAAAGATTTAGTTAGTTTAGATGTATTACAATCAGTAGAATTTAATTTTCCTATTTTAATAGCCTTTATATTTACTTTTTTTATTGGTATTTTTTGTTGTAAATGGATGATTAAAATTGTAGATCAGAGTAAACTAAAATATTTTGGAATATATTGTTTCTTTATATCAATGAGTGCCTTTTTATTTAATATTTTATCATGAAAAATGATGTTATTTTAATTGATAAGCCTATAAGCTGGACATCTTTTGATGTTGTTAAAAGAGTTAGGGGGCTTATAAAAAAAAAAATATGACTTAAATAAATTAAAAGTAGGGCACGCAGGGACACTTGACCCTTTAGCCTCTGGATTACTTATTATTTGCACAGGAAAAAAAACAAAAGAATTATCAAAATTCCAAGATTTAAAAAAAACATATTTAGCTACGATTAAATTAGGATACTGTACTGATAGTTTTGATAGAGAAACTGAGGAAAAAAAAAAAAAAGACTATAAACATATTTCAATTAATCAAATTAGAGAAATAAGTAAAGTATTCTTTGGTCAGCAAAATCAAATTCCACCAAAATATTCTGCTATAAAAATTAATGGAAAACGAGCTTATCAAAAAGCAAGAAATAATGAGCTTTTTAAATTAGATTCTAGATTAATTCACATTTATTCTCTTATTATAAAAAAAATAGATCTTCCTTATGTAGAGTTTGAAGTAATATGTAGCAAGGGCACATATATTAGATCATTAGCTCACGACATAGGAAGGTATTTAGAGTGTGGGGCATATCTTTTTAATTTAAAAAGGTTAGCTATAGGCACACATCAAGTAGATTCAGCAATAACTTTAGAAAAGTTTAAAATAGAGTTAGATTAATTCTAAAGAAAAAATCAACTCACATAATTTTGTATATTTGGAGACTTTATCTTTTAATGAAAAAACATGAAATATAAATTATCAAATTTTAATTACGATTTACCCGAAAAACTTATTGCAAAAAAACCTAATGCAGAGAGGGATGGGGCAAGAATGATGGTTGTTGATAGAAAAACAGGAAAAATAGAACATAAAATGTTTAAAGATATATTAACATATTTTGATGATCAAGATATGTTTGTTGCTAATAATACTAAAGTTTTTCCAGCTAGAATGTATGGTAATAAAGAAAAAACAGGGGCTAGAATAGAAGTTTTTTTACTTAGAGAACTTAATAGTGAAATAAGATTATGGGATGTTTTAGTTGACCCTGCCCGTAAAATAAGAATAGGTAATAAGCTATATTTTGGGAATGATTTTTCATTAGTAGCTGAAGTTGTTGATAACACAACATCTAGAGGTAGAACATTAAGATTTTTATATGATGGTGATTATGATGAGTTTAGATTAAAATTGAAAGAATTAGGAGAAACACCTATTCCAAAATACTTAAATAGAACGCCAGACAAAACAGACTTAGAAAGATATCAAACTGTATATGCAAAAGTTGAGGGTGCCGTAGCTGCTCCAACAGCAGGTTTACATTTTAGTAGAAATTTACTTAAAAGAGCAGAAATTAAAGGAATTCAACTTAGTGAAATTACACTACACGTTGGTTTAGGGACTTTTAAACCTGTTGAAGTTGAAGATTTATCTAAACATAAAATGGACTCAGAAAGGCTTTTTATACCTGAAAAAACATCTTTAGATGTAAATAATGCTTTAGTAAATCGTAGAAAAATATGCGCAATAGGAACAACTTGTATTAGAGCTTTAGAAACCTCAGTTTCTACAGATAATACACTGAAACCATTTGATGGTTGGACAAATAAATTTATATTTCCTAATTATGAATTCAGGATTGCCAATTCTATGCTAACAAATTTTCATGCTCCAAAATCTACCTTAATGATGCTAGTTGCAGCATTTTCTGGTCATAATTTATTAATGCAGGCATATAAAGAGGCGGTAAAAGAAAAATATAAATTTATGGGTTACGGAGACTGTATGTTGATAATTTAACTATTTTAACCTGAATGACAAATAAACATTTTGTTATCATATTAGCCGGTGGTGAAGGCAAGAGGATGAAAAGTAAAACATTAAAACAGTTTCTTGTTTTAGGAAAAAAACCCGTTTTAATGCATAGTTTACGTACATTTTATGAATTTGATAAAAAAAGTATTTTATCAATTGTTTTACCAAAAAATAAAATAAATTTTTGGGAAAGTATTTGTAAAAAGTATGATTTTAATTTACCACATAATATATTTTTTGGAGGAAAAACTAGGTATGATTCAGTTAAGAATGCATTATTTAAATTAAAAATAAAAAAAGATGACATTGTATCTATCCATGATGGAGTCCGTCCATTCATAAGTAATAAATTAATTAAAAAACTTTTTAATTCAGCTTCTAAGAAGGGTCATGCTGCCCCTATTTTGACTCCAAAAGATTCATTAAGAATGTTTATTGAGAATAGCTCTAGAACAAAATCGGTAAATAGGTCAAATTTTATATTTACTCAGACGCCTCAGATTTTTAAAGGGGAGATTATTAAAAGTGTATATAAAAAAGAAAATAATAACAATAAAACAGATGACATTTCTTTAATAGAGGATAGTGTGAATAAAGTAAATTTAATAAATGGAGAAAAAATTAACATAAAAATAACTACGAAAGAAGATTGGCTTTTGGCAAAAAAAATTATAAAGTCTTAAAATCGATTTATTTTAATATTTTATTTATGAAAAAAAATATTAGAGAATTAAAGCTTTTTGAATTAGAGGAGTTATTCAAAAATTTAAAAGAGCCACGATATAGGTCTAGTCAGATTTACAGATGGCTTTGGAAGGAAAAAGTTCAATCATTTGATCAAATGACTAATATCTCTAAATCTTGTCGAGATTATTTGAATCAAAATTTTACTATTAATTATGTGACAAAGAAAACTCAAATTTTCAGCAAAGATGGATCGATTAAGTTTTTATTTAAATTAAATGATGGTAATACTTGCGAAGGGGTATTAATACCAGAAAAAAATAGAATTACAGCCTGTGTTTCATCACAAGTTGG
>MDTG01205899.1_pt1 | contig 13941 bp, 20 predicted proteins | sample 811421 | NCBI WGS metagenome assembly MDTG01 (sample SAMN05326645, study PRJNA326480) | marine metagenome | isolation source: seawater | place: Pacific Ocean: South East | collected 2011 | reverse complement strand
CCAGAAAAACCAGATTTAGAGTCAATTATAATATCTTTTGTTTTTATTAAATTTTTCATTATTAAAGGAATTAGCACTAACTGGATTGATGTAGGATAACAACCAGGATTAGATATAATTCTATAGTCTTTTATTTTTATCTTACTAAATTCACTAATTGAATATAGTGAGTCTTTAATCAAATTTTTTGCTTTGTGTTTAATTTTATAGTTTTTAAAATAAACATTTAAATTTGAAATTCTAAAATCAGCAGATAAATCAATATATCTTAATTTTCTATATTTAAAAAAAGTTTTCTTTATAATTTTTTGAGCCTCTCCGTTTGGAAGTGATAAAAAAACAAGATCTAATTCATTCCAATTAATCTTATTTATTGAAGAAATTTTCGGTAATTTTTTTTTAATTCTATTATCAAAAAATGATATTTTTTTACCTAGGTTCTTTGTTGCACATAAGTTTAGTATTTTTACATTTGGATGTTTAGATAAAATATAGACTAAATCTAGCCCTGTATATCCAGTAGCTCCTATTATTGCTGTTTTCAAAATATAAGTTTTAGACATAATGATTTATACCACTGTCTTAAAAATAATAAAAATTAAATGATTATCTTTTAGAAAATTGAAAGCTTCTCCGAGCTTTTCTGTGACCGTATTTTTTTCTCTCCACAACTCTCGAGTCTCTGGTTGTCAATTTATCCTTTTTTAAACTTTTTTTAAGGTTTTCATCATGAGCAATCAAAGCTTTAGATATTCCTAAAATTATTGCACCAGCCTGTCCAGACAATCCTCCACCTTTAACAGAACATTTAACATCGTAATTAGTTGCAACTTCAGATATTTCTAAAGGACGCGTAACGATTATCTGATGAACAGGCCTTTTAAAGTACTCGTTCATTTTAAGTCCATTTACGTGAATATTACCTGATCCTTTTTTTATCCATACTTTAGCTATTGATCTTTTTCTTCGACCAGTAGCATATTTACTTTCTGTAAAATCTAATTTTAATTTTTTTTTATTATTTATAGTATGGTTTACATTTTCCATTATCTTAAAATATTCTTTTTATTCAGTTTATCAAAATTGATAACTTTTGGTTTTTGATTTTCATGAGGATGCTTTTCATCGTTATAAATCTTCAATTTTGTAAGTTGTTTTTTAGCTAACGGTCCGCCTGGCAACATTCTCTTTACAGCTAATTTTAAAATTTCTGATGATTTATTTTTTTCTCTTAATCTAAGTGGTGTAATTTCTCTTATACCACCTGGATGACCTGTGTGCTTATAATATTTTTTATCTTTAAATTTTTTTCCTGAAAATTTAATTTTATTTATATTTGTCACTATTACAAAATCTCCATTATCAATATGAGGATTAAATACAGTTTTGTTCTTACCCCTTAGTACTTTAGAAATATATGAAGCTAATCTTCCTACTGAAGCGTTTTGCGCATCAATAATATACCAGTCTTTTTTAATATCTTTCTTTTTTGCAAATGGTGTCATGATAATGGGCGATAAATACAAAGAATAATATACAAAGTCAATTTATTTAATATAAAAATAATAAAGATTTATACTGCTAAAAATCAAAAGAACACTTATGATTTGGTGTCCTGAAGCCAAATATATATTTAAACCTGATATTAAGGTTGAAATACCTAAAGATATTTGAAGAAATAAAAAAAATAAAAATAATTTTAAAGGTTTGTATAATTTTTTTATTTCAAACTTATATACGTAAAAACTCAAAACAAAAATATACACAATTATTAAGTAAGCTAAATTTCTATGATAAAACTGAACTAAAGAATGATTATTAAAATCGAGTAAAATATTTGGATTTAAAATTTTTAAATCATCTGGAAAATATGAATTGTTCATTAAAGGCCATGTTTGATAAATTTTTCCAGCATCTAATCCAGATACAAAAGCACCTAACATTATTTGAATAAATATTAAAAAAATTAAAAATAAAAAAGGTAAGTTATTTTTTGTGAATTTAAAAAAAGTTTTATATGTTTTTTTTTTAGCATTAATAAACACCCAAAAAATTATAGAAATTATTACAAGAGCAATCGTAAGATGTAAAGCTAATCTATAGTGGCTTACTGTAATGTTATTTACAAGTCCACTTTTGACCATATACCAACCAACAATACCTTGGGTTATAACAAGAATTAGAATAACGTAACATGGAGTCATATAACGATTATTAATTTTTTTGGAAAAATGAAAGTAAATCAACGGTATTAAAATAAAGACACCAATTAATCTTGCTAAAATTCTATGAATATATTCCCAATAAAATATTACTTTAAATTCAGCGAGTGTCATCTCAGAATTTAAAAATTCGTATTGAGGTATTTTTTTGTATAACTCAAAATAATTATTCCAAGAAGACTCAGTGAGTGGTGGTAAAATGCCACTAAATAATTCCCATTCTGTAATAGACAAACCTGAGTCAGTTAAACGTGTAAGGCCACCTACTATAATTATTGTTAAAACAAGTGCTAAACTTAAAAAAAGCCAATGTATAAACAAATTATTTATATTTTTATCATATTGAGTCATTTTACTAATATATATATATTTTTTATATTCCTATTAATTATTAATGTCGCGATGGTAAATAAAAATATACTAAGAATAAGAAATAAACTCGATAAACTTGATATAGTTTTTCTTAAACTAATCAAGAAACGTATGTTTTTGGTAAATCAAGTTTTAAAAAATAAAAAGTATAAAAAGGAAATTATTGATAGAAAAAGAATTAAAATTATATTGAATAACATCGCAAATAAATCAAAAAAGAATAAAATAGACCCTAAAATAACATCTACAATTTGGAAATCGATGATAAGAGCTTTTATTGATTACGAATATCGAAATTTTAAAAAAAAATAGAAATTATTTACTATGAGGTGGTAATTTCTTTTCTAAAAAAAACTCATGCTTTCTAGTATTTGGATTGTATTTTTTTAATTTAAGTTTCTCTTTTGCTTTCTCACCTTTAGTAGGTTTTTTTGCATAATAAACAAATTTACTATCGGGGTTACTCTCTGGAACCATTCTAACTTTAATGTGGGTTTTTTTTGCCATATTTTTTTAACTTTTTAATTTTTTCTAAAATTTGTGAGCTTTTTTCTTTTAGAACTTTTTTATAATAAACAGCTTGTAAACTATTTGAATTACTATCGTCAAGTTTTTTTATTTTTCTATTTAATATATTTTTAGCACCTTTTATAGTCATGCCTTCGTCTTTAAGTAAAAATTTAATTTTCTTAATCAACTTAACCTGTTCAACTGTATAATATCTTCGATTATTGATTAACTTTGGTCTAATCTGTTTAAATTCTTTCTCCCAAAATCTTAAAATATAATTTAAGGGTTTTTTGTTAGAAACATTTACTAATTTCAGCATCTTTGCAAGTTCAGTTATGTTTATCAGTTTAGTCACTATTATTCATTTTTTCTATAAGATTTTTTGATGCAGTAAAGCTAATTGATTTTCTTGATCTGATCATGAACTCTTCTTTTGTTTTTGGATTTCTGCCTATTCTATCTTTTTTATAAATTATTCTAAAAGATCCTACATTTTTTAAATTTAGATCATTATCTTTTATTTTATTAGAAAGTATTTCAAGAAGGTCTTCGGTAAGTTTTTTTGATAACGATACTGAAACACCTATTTTTTTACTGATATTTTTTGATAAATCAATTTTTTTGAAGCTACTTATTTTCACTTTTTAAATGGTTAAGGTTCTTTTTAATTTGCTGCATTAAATTTCCTTTTATAATTTTATAACACAAATCTATTGAATGATAAAAGCCCACATCATCAATACCGCCGTGACTTTTAACTACAGGTCCGTTTAAACCTAAAAAAATTGCTCCGTTATATTTTCTAGGATCAAGTCTTTCTTTAAATTTTTTGAGTGAAAAATAAGAAAATATTAAAGAAAATTTTGTTATAAAATTTTTTGTTAAAGATTGTTTTAGATTGTCAGTTATAAATTTTGCAGTACCCTCTGCAGTCTTTAAAGCTATGTTACCAGTAAATCCATCAGTAATAATTACATTAGAGTCACTATTCATCATTTTATTTCCTTCAATATATCCTTTAAAAATAAAATTATCTTCATTGCTTAATTCATTTAATCTTTTATAAGCTTTTTTTAATGCTTCAGTTCCTTTTATTTCCTCAGACCCAATGTTTAATAAAGAAACAAAAGGTTTTTCATTTAAAAAAAGTGATTTAAATAAAGCTGAACCTAATTCAGCAAAGTCAATAAGGTTGTTATCATCACATTCAATATTTGCTCCTAGATCTAATACAACATTCATTCCTTTTTGGTTTGGCCAAAGACCTGCTAAAGCTGGTTTGCTTACACCATTTATCATTTTAAGGATCATTCTTGAAATAACTAATAAGACACCTGTATTTCCGGCTGACAAACTTATATCCGATTTACCATCTATTTGTGATTTTATACAATTCCACATACTTGTATTTTTAGAATTCTTAACTGCAGTTAATGGTGTTTCATCATCAGATACGACAGAGTCAGTATGAGTTATGACTAGATTATTAGAAGTTATCTTATTTTCATCTAATACTTTACGTATTTCTTTCTCATCACCAAATAAATTTATAATAAAATCATCTTTAGATTTATTTTTTAATAAAAATAATCCAACACCTTTTACAGTTTTTGATGGAGAGTTGTCGCCACCCATTGCATCTATTGCAATAGTTATTTTTTTTTTCATTAGCAATAATTAAATATCTAAAATTTTTTTACCGTTATAGAAGCCAGATTTAAGATCAATATGATGTGATAGCTTATATTCACCACTTTTTTTATCTTCCACTGCATTGGCAGATGATAACTTATGATGGGATCTTCTCATCTTTTTTTTTGAAATTGATGTCTTTCTTTTGGGTACAGCCATGATTAACCTTTAAAATTTAATAAGTCTCTTATCATATTATCAAGAGGTATTTCAAAACAAAAGTTATAAAAATTTGAAAAATATCTTTCAAAATCGATATATTTAGTGTTTTTAGTATCTTTTAGGTCTTTAAAGTAATCAATTATCAATTTTTCATTGATTTTAAATTCATTCACATCATTTTTTTTGTTTAATTTTAAAAGTATATCATAAAGCAACTTGTTAAAATCTTTCATTTTTTTATTTACTGAAACATCGCCAAACCCCATTTCTCTTAAATTGTATTCAATATTATGGAATAAGGAGTCATAAGATTTTTGGTTAAATTTTTTTCCTTTGTTTTTAAAAACAATCATCATGACAGAAAAATGGATAAACATGAGGTAAATACGGGTTTCAAACGTATCTGGTAATCCAATCTTTTTATAAAAAAAAATATTTCTAGATAAGTTTAATAATGTACTATACAAATCATTAGTATGAATTTTAGAAGTATTTACCATTTTATATTTTGCTTAATTTTAGCAATCTTATTTTTATCATCTTGTAAATTTAAAGAACCTGTAAAAAATCATGGTATCATATTTTTAGAGAATAGATCAGAGAAAATATTTGTAGAAAAATCAAATAAAAATGATGTAATCAAGATATTTGGCCAACCTCATACAAAATCCTTAAATGATGCCGATTTATGGATATATATCGAAAGAGTTCTTACCAAAGGTGAATATCATAAATTAGGTCAAAATATTTTAAAAGCCAATAATGTTCTAATACTTAAATTCGATAAGTTCGGAATATTAAAAGAAAAAAAATTTTTAGATAAAAATGACAAAAATAAGTTAGTGTTTGCTGAGATGAAAACTGAAAATAATTTAACTCAAAAAAGTTTCATTGAAAAGTTTCTATCAAGTATGAGATCTAAGATGTATGGAAAAAAATAGTTTAGTGTGCAATGACAGCTAATAACAGTAATGCCACAATATTAGTAATTTTTATCATTGGATTAACAGCTGGGCCAGCTGTATCTTTGTAAGGATCACCTACAGTATCACCTGTAACTGCTGACTTATGAGCTTCTGATCCCTTACCGCCAAAATTACCATCCTCAATATATTTTTTAGCATTATCCCATGCTCCGCCACCCGCAGTCATTGATACAGCAACAAATAAGCCTGTAATTATTACTCCTAAAAGCATAGCACCCAAAGATGAAAGAGCGGCCTCTAAGCCTCCAATTTGAAGAATTATAAAATAAAGCACAATCGGAGATAATACAGGAAGCAAGGAAGGAATTATCATCTCTTTAATAGCTGCTTTAGTTAAAAGATCGACTAGTCTTCCATAATCAGGTTTTCTTTTACCTTTCATTATTCCAGGTATTTTTTTAAATTGTCTTCTAACTTCAATAACAACTGCTCCACCTGCTCTTCCAACTGCTTGCATACCCATCGATCCAAATAAATAAGGAAGCATCCCACCAATTAGAAGACCAGCAACAACAAATGGATTTGATAAATCAAACGTGACATTAACTCCTTCAAGTGAAGAACCACTTACTTTGGAAAAATATTTTATATCTTCAGTGTAAGCAGCAAATAAAACTAAAGCTCCAAGTCCAGCTGAACCAATTGCATATCCTTTCGTTACCGCCTTAGTAGTGTTTCCAACAGCGTCTAGTGCGTCTGTTGTTTTCCTAACATTTTTTGGAAGTTTAGACATTTCAGCTATACCGCCCGCATTATCAGTTACGGGACCATAAGCGTCTAAAGCTACAACCATACCTGTCAATGCAAGCATTGCAGTTACTGCAATTGCTATTCCGTATAATCCAGCAAGACTATTTGTATATAATATTCCAGCCACAATTATTAATGCTGGTATAGCAGTAGCTTCCATAGAAATAGCTAAACCTTGAATGACATTTGTTCCGTGTCCGGTTGTTGATGACTTTGCAACTGTTTTAACAGGCCTATAATCAGTACCAGTATAATATTCTGTAACCCAAATTAATAAACCTGTTATTACAAACCCTACTATTCCACATATGTATAAATCTAGTCCAGAAAATACTGCTCCAGCATTATTGTTGTAAGTGCTTTTAATTCCTATAATTGAGTCTGTTACAGGGTACATAATTATTAATGAGGTTATTGCAGTAACAATAAATCCTTTATACAAAGCACCCATTATATTTTTACTTTTTCCTAATTTTACGAACCAAGTTCCAATTATTGAAGTAATAATACATGCTCCACCTATTGCTAAAGGATAAACCATCAAGTTGAAATCTTGAGGGGAAAAGATTGAAGCTAAAACCATGGTCGCAACAATCGTAACAGCGTATGTTTCAAATAAATCTGCAGCCATACCAGCGCAATCTCCAACGTTATCTCCAACATTGTCTGCTATTACAGCAGGATTTCTTGGGTCATCCTCAGGTATACCGGCTTCAACTTTACCAACTAAATCTGCACCTACGTCTGCACCTTTTGTGAAAATACCTCCACCTAGTCTTGCAAAAATTGAAATTAAGGAGGCACCAAAACCTAAAGCTACTAAAGCATTAATAATTTCTCTTTTATCGACATTTAAATTTATTAAAATTATGTAATAAATTGTAATTGCCAATAAAGCTAGTCCAGCTACTAAAAGACCAGTAATTGCTCCAGACTTAAATGCGATAGTTAATCCAGATTGTAAACTAATACGAGATGCCTCTGCGGTTCTTACATTTGCTTTTACTGAAATTAACATTCCCACATAACCAGCAACACCTGAGAGGAATGCTCCTATGAAATATCCTAATCCAACTAAATAACTGAAAAAATAACTTACTATTGCTAAAACTATAACCCCAACAATAGCTATTGTTTTATACTGTCTGTTTAAATAAGCCTTAGCTCCAATTTGAATTGCTTCTGCAATCTCTTGCATTCTAGAGTTACCAGGACTTGAGGAAATTATTTGACCAGAAAGAAGATAGCTATAAGCGACGGCTAATATTCCTGTAAATGATATGAGATAAAGTAATTCTAAATAATTTGTCATTATAATATGCGGATAGATGCCAAAAAAGAGTTAAAAACGCAAGCTAAACTTAGTGTTAATTTCATATATTCACTCTTCTTTTCTAATACCATTAGAAATTTTATCTAAAATAGCGTTTAAATAACCAATTTGAACTTTCTCTAAAAAATATTCTGAAGCTAACAGATACTCACTTATTATCACTTTTTTAGGATTATTGTGTTTGAATAACAGCTCAAACACAGCTGCGAAAAGAATAATTTTAAGAAGTTTATCTGTTTTTTTTAAATCTATATCATTTTCTAGATATTGAATGATTTTTTCTTCAATTAAATCTGACCTTTCAAGTGTTCCGTTAACAACGTCTTTTATGAATTTTTTATATTGATTTTTGGGAAATTCTATTTTCGTGCCGGGATTCATCAATGAGTTATAAATTTTTTGAATAATTTTAATTCTAGGTGAAGGATTCTTAAATTTTTTTTGGTCCATTTTTTAAAATGGACATAACTGCATTTGCAGCTTCCAACCCTTTATTTGATTTATTTGATTTTGCTATGCCACATCTTTCTTTTGCCTGTTTTAGGTTTAAAGAAGTAATAATTCCGTTACCAATAGGTTTGTTATAATTTATAGAAATTTCTAAAATAGATTTGAAAGTTGACTTGCTAATAAATTCAAAGTGTGGTGTTTTTCCTTTTATAACACAACCTAAAGCTATAAAACCATCAAATTTATTTATATTTCGCCTTATGGCAATAGGAATTTCAAATATACCCGGAACATTTAAAATACTTATATTAAATTTATTTTTTTTTAAAACTTTTTTTGAAGAATTTATAAGTCTATTTGAAATAGTTGTATAATAATTAGCACTTATAATTAAAATTTTTTTCATTTAATAATTATTTGTTTTTTAATTTTTAGACCAAACCCTTCTAAACTTATAATCTTTTTTTTGGTACGTGATAATAGTATCATATCTCTTATGTTTAAATCTTTTATAATTTGAGCTCCAATACCATAGTATCTCAATGTAAGATTTGTTTCATTAATTTGAATTTTGTTCTTTTCATTGTTGATTATTATTAATAAAAAATTTTTAAATCTTGATAAAAGTTTTAAATTTTTCTTAATCTCGGAGTTTGTAAAAATTTTCTTTTTATCAATTTTTTTAGATAATACTCTAATTGGAACGGATATTTTTTTTTTAAATTTACCTCTTGAGAAGACGAAACTCTCAAGATTATTAAGTTTATTTTTATAAATCGTTAGTATAGATTTATCTAAATAATTTGAATTTAAAGCTTTAACTTGAGTTTTATAAACTAATTTCTCATTTTTTAATCTATAAGCAATTATATCAGCGATAGAAGCAATTTTAATATTATGTTTCTTGGAAAATTTAATTAAATCAACAAGTCTTGCCATTCTACCGTCCTCATTCATTACTTCACATATAACTGAACTAGGATTTAATTTAGATAATTTTGAAATATCAACAGATGCCTCTGTATGTCCAGCTCTTTCTAAAACTCCTCCTGATCTTGAGACCAAAGGAAAAACATGACCAGGCGAAACAATATTTTTTTTTGTAGAATTCGGGTTAATTGCAACTCTTATCGTCCTTGCTCTATCAAAAGCAGATATACCCGTACTAATACCTTTTTTAGCTTCTATAGATACAGCAAATGCAGTTTGCATTCTCGATTTATTTATTGGTGACATAAGTGGGAGTTTCAATTTATTTATCTGTTTTTTTGTTAATGCTAAACAAATTAAACCACGTCCATGTTTAGCCATAAAATTTATTATTTTTGAGTTACATTTTGATCCAGGCACAACAAGGTCGCCCTCATTTTCCCTGTTTTTGTCATCTACTATAATAAACATTTTTCCTCTCTTAGCATCTTTTATGATAGATGGAATTGATGAAAATATTTTTTTGGACATATTAATGAGTATATTTATATATATATTTCCCAAATATATCTAATTCAAGATTAACTAAATCATTTACTTTAAGTTTTCTAAGATTAGTTAATTTCAAAGTGTGAGGAATAATATTTAAATGAAAATAATTCTTTTTTACTTTTGATATAGTAAGAGATACTCCATTTACAGAAATTGAGGCTTTTTCCTCTAGATATTTTAAAAAACTATTATTCTGGACCTCAAGTATTAAATCCCATGATTTATCTATTAAATTAATTTTCTTAACTTTACCGGTGGTGTCGACATGTCCTTGAGTAAAATGACCAGAAATTTTTTGCCCATATATTAACGATTTTTCCAAGTTTATAATTTGTCCTACCTTAATACTTTTAAAATTTGATCTCTTAATTGTCTCTTTTGAAATATAAAAAAAAATCAAACCTTTTTTTATTTTCGTCAAAGTCAAACATACACCATTACAGCTTATTGAAGTTCCCAAATCTTTATTATTTAATCTTAAATTTGATCTAATGCCTAAAAATATACTATTTCTATTTTTTTCTATTATTTCAACTTTCCCAGTATTATAAATTATTCCATTAAACATTATTTAGTTTTAGCTTATAGAGGTTGTTTTTATTAAGATTTACTTTAATTCTATTAGTTAGTTTTAGTTTTTTAATGAAACTTATTTTAGAATTATTACTTCCTTTATCTCCTAAAATTTCATTCGATTTAAATAAATATAAATTATTAATAAATTTAATTTTTAATAATTCGTTCAAAAAAACTAAGCCTGACTCAATTAAAACTCTACCTTTTCCAGTATGAAATATCTTTTTAAAAAAAATTTGAAAATCACTTTTATCTTTAAGTTTTTTTAAATTCATAATCTTAATCTTTCTTTTTTTAAAAAAAGATAATTTTTTTTTATTTTTACTTAAGGTAACAATATAAATTCTTCTTTTTTTTGGTAAATTCATAAGCTTTAAGTTTTTTTTAAGCTTTAAATTTCTGTCAATTATTATCAAATCGGGTTTATAATTATCTAAACCATCTATTCTACAATTCAATAATGAATTATCTTTGTTAATTGAATATGATGTTGAAACAATACAATCATATTGTGATCTTATAAAATGAGCTACTCTTCTTGATTTAAAATTTGTTACCCATCTAGAATTTTTATTAATTGAATAATAATCTTTTGAAACAGCTAATTTTGCGTCAATAAGTGGAAAATTATTTTTTTTATTTAAGAAATAACTTTTATAAAAATCTTTATTTTGATGATTTATTTTATTTATTTTTGTTATTTTTTTTAAAACTTTCTTTGCTTTCTTATGTGTTCTTTTATCAGGATCATTAAAACTGTAAAAAATTTTATTGATTTTTTTGTTTTTAATAATATTTGTACAAGGTGGTGTTAAACCATAGTGTGTACAAGGTTCTAAAGTCACATACATGTTTGATCCTTGAAAATCTATTTTTTTATTAAGGGCATTAAATTCAGCATGAGGTCTTCCGTTTAAGGATGTTGAACCAGAGCTTACTACAGAGTTATTTTTAACTACAACACAACCAACAGATGGATTATTACCTGTTCTTCCTAAATTTTTTTCTGCCAGGTTAAATGCCAAATTAGAAAAGAAATTATGATTTATTTTCATCTAAGTTGCCTACAAAATCTTCAAAGTCTTTTGCTTCTTTAAAATTCTTATAAACTGAGGCAAAACGAACATAAGCAACTTTATCTAGTGATGAAAGACCCTCCATAATAAATTTCCCTATAGTTGGTGTTGGAATTTCACTTTCTCCAAGTCCTTCAAGATTTCTTACAATTTTCGAAATGAATTTTTCTATTGTCTCAGAGTCAATAGGTCTTTTTCTTGTCGCTATTCTAATTGATTTCGAAATCTTATCTCTATCAAATGGTTCTCTTTTGCCATTACCTTTTATGACTGTTAGTTCTTGAAACTGAACTCTCTCAAATGTTGTAAATCTCTCTTTTCTTTCACAACCACATAACCTTCTTCTTCTGATGGCTGTCCCATCTTCTGTTGGTCTAGAATCTACTACCGAAGTGTCTTTTTCTCTACAAAATGGGCAAAGCATAAATTTTTTTAACTACTATATATAGGAAAAGACGAACAAAGTTCAATTATTTCTTTTTGAACTTCTTTTTCTATTTTAGAATTATCTTCTTTATTTTTGCTTAAACCCTCTATTACTTTAAAAATTAAATCACCAACTAACTTAAATTCATCTGATCCAAAACCCCTTGTAGTACACGCGGGTGTACCTAGTCTAATACCTGAAGTAATCATAGGGCTTTCACTATCAAAAGGTATACCGTTTTTATTACAAGTTATATTGGCTCTTCCTAGAGAAGCTTGAGCATCTTTTCCCGTAACACCAAATGATCTCAAATCTATTAGCATTAGGTGAGTATCAGTACCCCCAGAGAAAATTTTAAATCCTTTTTCAGTTAATCTATTTGAGAGAATTTTAGCATTATTTATCACATTTTTTGTGTACTCTTTAAAATCTTCTGACAAAGCCTCTTTAAAGCAAACAGCCTTAGCAGCTATTACATGCATTAAAGGTCCGCCTTGCAAACCAGGAAATATAGCGCTATTAAATTTTTTTATTAAGTCTTCTTTATTAGTTAGAATAATTCCACCCCTTGGTCCCCTTAATACTTTATGAGTAGTAGAAGTAACTACATCGGCATATTTAGTAGGATTAGGATAAGCACCCCCAGCCACTAGTCCAGAAAAGTGAGCCATGTCGACAAGAAAATAAGCTCCTACGCTATCACAAATTTCTCTAAACTTTTTAAAATCAATTATTCTTGAATACGCACTACCACCTGCAATTATTAATTTTGGTTTATTTTCTTTGGCAATTTTTTCTACGCTCTCATAATCAATGAGACCCGTTTCCTTATCAACTTCATAGTGTAAAGCATTAAACCATTTTCCAGATTGAGCAGGTTTTGCACCGTGAGTAAGATGTCCGCCTGAATTAAGACTCATAGCAAGTGTTGTATCACCTGGTTTTAACAATGCTAAGTAAACAGCTCCATTAGCTTGAGCTCCTGAATGTGGTTGAACATTTGCAAACTTACAATCAAATAATTTTTTAGCTCTTTCAATAGCTAAATTTTCTGAGATATCTACATGTTCACATCCACCATAATATCTTTTTCCTGGATAACCTTCGGCATACTTATTTGTCAAAACTGATCCTTGTGCTTCTAGAACAGCTTTAGAAACAATATTTTCAGAGGCTATTAATTCAATATGCTTTTGTTGTCTCACAAATTCTTCTTCTATTGATTTGTACAACTCTTTATCAGCACTCTTCAAATCTAATTTGAAGAAACTGTTTAAATATTTATTTAATTTTAATGCTATTGACATATCTAAATTTTTTTAATTCTTCTTAAGTGTCTTCCTCTTTCAAATTTCGTTTTCAAAAATACTTCAACTAATTTCAAAGACAATTTTTTTTTTGTTAGTCTTGATCCTAAAGCAATTATATTAGCATTATTATGTTGTCTAGACAATCTTGTAGACTTCAGATTGTAACAAACAGCTGCTCTAATTGTTTTGATTTTATTGGCACTTATGGCCATTCCTGTACCAGATCCGCACACCAGTATCCCCACATCGCTTCTTTTTAGTCTAATTCTGTTTGCAAGTCTTTTAGCATAATCAGGATAATCTACTGATTGATTGTTATATGGGCCTACATCAAAAATTGAGACATTTTTATTAACTAAAAAATTTTTTATGTCCTCTTTTAAATTAAAGCCAGCATGATCTGAGGCAATACATGCAGTTTTAAATATTTTTTTTAATTTTATATTGCTCATAATTATTAATTAAATTAAACTATCTTTAATTATATTAATTTATTTGTCGCATTACATTATAAATATTCAGGACATTACATGAAAATTATTGGTTCATTTCCAAAAATAAGGCTCAGAAGGTTAAGAAAATCTAAGTGGATT
>MDTG01195686.1_pt1 | contig 13941 bp, 16 predicted proteins | sample 811421 | NCBI WGS metagenome assembly MDTG01 (sample SAMN05326645, study PRJNA326480) | marine metagenome | isolation source: seawater | place: Pacific Ocean: South East | collected 2011 | reverse complement strand
TTGTTTTTCCAGAACTTTCATTAACAGGACATTTAAATAAAAATAAAAATGCTTTAAATAAAGATTGTGAAGAAATTATGGAGCTAGCAGATTTCGCAAACAAAAATGATATTTATATTTGTTGTGGTTTTGCCGAAAAAAGTCAGAAAGAATTTTATAATTCTTCAGTTTTAATTGGTCCAGAAGGTATATTAGGTGTTTACAGAAAAGTTCATCTCAACACATCAGATAAATCATGGGCTAGTGAGGGAAATGAATGGAAATATTTCGATACAAAAATTGGTAGAGTAGGTTTGATGATTGGTTATGACGCTATTTTTCCAGAGTCTGCAAGATGTTTAGGATTATATGGTTGCGACTTAATTTTGTGTCCTTCAGCTCAGAAAGGTGTTTTTACTCATGGTCATAACGGTACTGCTGTAAGACAAAATTATCCAATTCCAACAGGAGCTGATCCAAATCACTGGAATCATTTTAGAATAAGAGGAGGGGAAAACAATTTGTATTTTATATACTCAAATATCTCTGATAAAAAAAATAATTATTATGGTAAAAGTGGAATATTTGGACCTGACCCATTTAAATTTCCTAGAGAAGAAAGTTTGATACACAAAGATGAAGACTTAACTTTTTTAAAAATTAATACCTCAAACCTTGATACAAACTACCCAACAAATGTTGTTAGAGATAAATTTATGATGTCGATGAGACACCCTCATCATTATACTCCTTTGATAAAACATAGACAGAAAAAACAATAAAAATGTCATCAAAGAAAAAGGTGATTATAAAAGCTAAAGACGCTAAAGCTTTTGAAGTTACAGCTGGAAAACAAATTAAGATTATTACACCTAAAGGATACCAGGCTGCAGACTTTTTTGCTTATAACGCAAAGAGTGTTAATGAATGGCTCTCTCCACCTCATACTTGGATTGCTACGACATCATTAAAACCAAGAACAGGTGACATCTTTTTATCAAGGTTTCGGAGGCCAATGCTTAAAATGATTGAAGACGGTGGAGATGGAATTCATGATATGTTACTTCCAGCATGTGATCAATTTCGTTACGAATTTTTTGGTTTTGAAGGACCTCATCCTAGTTGCTCAGATAATCTGATGAATGTTATGCGGAAACTAGGACATGAAATAAATGTAATCCCACAGCCTATAAATTTTTTTACTAACACAAAAGTCGACAAAGATGGAAGTTTATCTGCTCCAAAAAATATTGTTAAACCAAATTCATATGTAATACTTGAAGCTATAATTGATACAATATGTATCGTATCTTCTTGTCCATTTGATATTAATCCTAAAGGATGGGAGATTAATGCTGGAGGAATTGTATCGGATTTAGAAGTCGAACTTTAGATTAATTAACTTTATTTTTACAACCACCTGTTTGAAAAAATTCATTTATATTATCAATAGCTAGATTAGCCATCGCTGTTCTTGTCTCCTTTGTGGCACTTCCCAAATGAGGAAGAATGAAAGCACTTTTATGTTTTAAATATCCTGGATTCAAATTTGGCTCATTTTTGTAAACATCTAATCCTACTGCATACACTTTTCTTCGATTAAGAGCGTCAATTAAAGCTTCATCCTCTATAATATCACCTCTGGCAACATTAGTTACCACAGCTCCTTTAGGCAGATATTCAATTGTATCTTTGTTAATCATATCAATTGTCTCTTTAGATGCTGGACAACAAACAGACAAAACATCAGATACAGACAGCAAATCTTTTAAATTATCGTGATAAGTAGCGCCATTTTCTTTTTCAGAACTAAGTTTTGATCTATTGTGGTAATGAATTACCATACCAAGAGATTTAGCTACCTTTGCTATTTTTTGTCCTATTCTTCCCATCCCTAGAATTCCTAGTCTTGCTCCTGTTAATTGTTTGCCTATTAAATAATCCGCAGACCATTTCCATCCACCTTCTTTAGCACTTTCAATACCTTCTGATGCTCTTCTACAAGCACCTAGTATTAATAACACACCAATTTCTGCCGTTGCATCTGTTAAAACATCCGGTGTATTTGTCACTGCAATACCTTTCTGCTTTGCGGCATCTAAATCTATATTTCCAAATCCAACTGCAAAATTAGAAATTATTTTTATTGAGTTGGGCAATTGATTAATTGTTTGAGCATCTAATTTATCTGTTAAAGACGATAATATTCCATCTTGGCCAGCACTTAATTCAATTAATTTTTTTTGGGAGTAAAGCTCATCATTTAAGTTAAAATTTGCATCAAAACATTCTTTTGCCTTCTCTTCACAGGATCTAAGTAATTTTCTAGTAATCAAAATTTTTTTCATAAAATTATTTTAGTTTAAATCAAATATCTTTCCTGGGTTCATTATATTATTCTTATCTATACATTTTTTTATCGATTTCATTAAAGGAATATTGTCACCATGCTCTTTTAATAAATAAGCTTTTTTATGCAAACCAATTCCATGTTCTCCTGTGATGGTTCCATTTAGTTCTAGAGTTTTTTGAATAAGCAAATCACTAAAGTCTCTGATTTTATCATATGTCTCACTTTTTGCTGGATCATAAGGTAATAACACATGAAAATTTCCATCACCCAAATGTCCGACCATTGGAGCTCTTAAGCCAAGTTTTTTTGTTTGCTCTTCAGCGTAATTTACACATTCTGTTATTTTTGAAATAGGAAGACAAACATCAGTTGAATAAACTCTTCCATTATTAATTAAAGCTTTAACAGAATAGTAAACATCCCATCTAGCCTTCCAAAGTTTATTTCTTTCTTCCAAATCTTTTGCCCATTTAAATGAACTACCATTATTATCTTTTGAAATTTCTTCCACAACTTTTATATTTTCTTTATTAGAAACTTCAGATCCATGAAATTCAAAAAATAGTGTTGGCACAGCCTTAATATCTTTTAATTTTGAATAGTTAATACTTATTTCCATTTGATCTTTATTAAGCATTTCTATTCTTGCTATTGGAACACCATATTGGATTACTTGTTGTGCAGTTTGCACAGCTTTATCTAATGATGGAAAATGACACACCGCACTCATAATACTTTCAGGAATTGGAGAAAGTCTTAATTGAACCTCTGTGATTATCCCAAGTGTTCCTTCGGCACCGATAAACAGATTCGTTAAATTATATCCAGCTGAGGTCTTCTTTGTTCTGCTTCCAGTTTTTATTATTTCTCCATTTGGTAAAACAACTGTTAATCCAGAAATTGCTGTTTTCATAGTGCCATATTTTACAGCCATTGTTCCTGAGGCAGAAGTTGAGGCCATACCACCAATTGCAGCATTTGCACCAGGATCTATTGGAAAGAAAACTCCATCCTCTCTCAGATAATCATTAAGCTGTTCTTTAGTTACACAAGCTTGAACCCTACAATCAAAATCTTCAACATTTACACTTAAAATTTTATTCATTTTCTCTAAACAAACAGTTATTCCTTTATCATTACCAACGACATTTCCTTCTAAAGATGTTCCGGTGCCAAACGGCACTACTGGAATTTTATGTTGATTGCATAAACTTAAGACTTTTGAAACTTCCTCATTTGTTTCTGGAAATATTACAGCTTTAGACAAAATTGGATCATAAGTATCTTCGCCTCTTGCATAATTTGTTCTCGTAGAAACTGAAGTTGAGAATCTACCATTGAAAATTTTTTTTAACTCTGCTTGGACTTGTTCGTTCATCTAAGTGATATTATTAAAAATAACGGAAAAAATACAGCTTATTTAGTCAACATTTTCTTAATATTTTCCAAAGCCTGGGAAATATTATCTCTTGATGCTGCAAAACTAAATCTGACGTAATCATTACAAGTTTTTCCAAAAGCAGTACCAGGAACTATCGCAACTCCTGCTTCATGCATTGCTCTTTTACAAAATTCAGAACCATTCATTCCTGTTCCTATAATTTTAGGAAAAGCATAAAAAGCTCCCCCTGGCATACTACACTCAACCCCAGGTAATTCATTTAAGCCTTTATGGATTAAATTTCTTCTCTCGGTAAATTTTAACATCATTGCATCAATAGAGTCATCTGGTCCATCAAGAGCTGCAATACCAGCAAACTGTGCAGCAGCATTAACACATGAAACACTATTAATTAAAAGTTTATTAACATGTGGAACAAGGTCTTTAGGCCAGAAGCTCCAACCTAATCTCCATCCTGTCATTGAATATGCTTTACTCCACCCCTCTAAAACTATTAATCTTTCTCTTAGTTCAGGGTAATTAAAAAATGATGGCATTTCTTTATTATCAAAAATCTGTCGACTATAAATTTCATCACTCAAAATAGTAACATGAGGATGCTTTTTTAGTCCTTCAGCTAATACATCTATATCAGATTTTTCTACAAAACTCCCAGTTGGGTTATTTGGATTGATAAGTATTAGTAGTCTAGTCTTATCAGTTATCAAGGACAGAATTTTTTCTGGATTAAATTTTAAATCTTTGTCCTCTGTTAAATCGTAAGGAACAGGAGTAGACCCTGTATAATTTATCATAGACTCATAAATGGGAAAAGCAGGTGTTGGATGAATTATTTCTGCTCCGGGTTCACCAAAGCATTGAATTGCATAACTCATTGTCGGTTTGCCCCCAGGCATGATCAAAATTCTCTCAAAATCTATATCAACTTCATATCTTCTTTTAATCCATCTTGTTACTGCTTGCCTACATTCAGGTATACCGTTTGACATCACATAACCATGATGACCATCATCTAAAGCTTTTTTTGCAGCATCGACTACATGTTTTGGGGTTTTAAAGTCTGGTTGGCCTAATCCCAAATGTATCATGGGTTTTCCTTGTGCTTCAAGTGCTTTTGCTTCAGCGAGCACACTAAATGCAGTCTCTGTACCTAAGTTGTTTAAATTTTTTGCAAGTTGCATAGTTTAATCTAGTTGTAAAATTTTTTTTATAAATTAATTTTTTTTATATATACTTTTTATAAATAGTGCAAATTATTTTCTATATATTAATTTAGACGGGTTAAGCTCCTTTAAATTTTTGCAACCCATCAATACCATATTTCTATTAATTTCTTCATACATATTTCCTAACAAATGCTCAACACCCTTCTGACCACCTGCGGCTAAAGAAAACAAAAACATTTTACCAAAACTACATGCTTTCGCACCTGCCGCTAATGCTTTGATTACATGAGTTCCTCTTCTAACCCCACCGTCTAAAATTATTTCTAATTTATCTCCCACTGCATCTGAAATAGCTTTAATTTGATCGAAAGGGGATCTAGAACCATCTAATTGTCTTCCTCCATGATTAGAAATCATTATTGCCGTACAACCAATATCAATTGCCCTTTTAGCGTCATCAACTGACATAACTCCTTTTAATGCAAATGGTCCATTCCATTTTTTAACACAATATTCAGCATCTTTCCAATTCATAGCTGGATCATATTGCTCATTAATGTATTCAATCACAGATTTAGCAATATTTGTCCCTTTGTCTGTTTTGGTTGCTACATTGGCTAATTTAAATTTACCATGTGTTAAGTAATTAAATACCCAATTTGGATGAAGCGCGAAACTCATTAAACTTTGTAAGGTTAATTTAGGAGGAGTTGTAAAACCAGTTCTATGATCTCTTTCTCTGTTACCTGCTACTAGTGTATCGACGGTTAAACACATTCCATCAAACCCTGATCTTCTGCATCGATCAATTAGATCATTAGTGATTGATTGATCTTTGTGTACATAAAGTTGGAATAATTTTGGTCCACCAGAAATATTTGAAATTTCCTCAATTGTATTATTAGCCATCGTAGACATACTATAGAACGTCCCAAATTTATCAGCTGCTCTAGCAGATGCCTTGTCACCATCATGATGATAAAGCCTTTGCATTGCACATGGTGATAAAAATATTGGCATATCAATTTTTTTTCCAAAAATAGTAGTTGAAAGATCTGGTTTACCTACACTTGCTAAAACACTTGGAATCAAATCACAATCATCAAAAGAGTTTGTATTTCTTTTAAGGGTTATTTCGTCATCTGCACCACCATCAATGTAATGGAATATTGGTGATGGCAATTTTTTCTTCGCAAGCTTCCTAAAGTCATTAAAATTATAACAATTTTGTAAACTCACTATTATCTAAATCTTAGATTGTTTCTATTAAGATCAGAAATTTTTGTACATCCCATAAGCTTCATATCCCTGACTAGCTCAGATTTATACAATTCAAGAGCCCTTTCTACACCTGGTTGACCTGCAGCGGCAAGCGCATATAAATAAAGTCTTCCTCCAGAACATGCTTTTGCACCTAAGGACAATGCTTTAAGCATGTGAGTTCCTCTGTGTATTCCACCTTCACAAATAACATCAAGTTTATCACCTACTGCATCAACAATTTCAGCTAACTGGTCAAATGGTGACCTTGATCCATCAAGTTGTCTGCCACCATGATTTGAAACCATTATACCTGTACAACCTATATCAACAGCTTTTTTTGCATCTTCTACACTCATCACACCCTTTAACGCAAAATGCCCACCCCATTGTGAACAGAGTTTTTCAGCATCCTTCCAATTCATTGATTGATCCAACATTGTTGAAAAATAATTTCCTATCGAAGAGTTTGTGCTTGTACCTTCTTTTACGAAATCTTGCAGATGAGGTAATTCAAATTTACCTTTTGTTAAATAATTTATTCCCCACATTGGTTTAGTAGCAAAACTAAATAAGCTAGATAAAGTCAGTTTAGGCGGAGAAGTGAACCCAGTTCTTAAGTCTCTCTCACGATTTCCTCCAGTGATGGTATCAACAGTTAAAGCCATTACATCAAATTTTGCAGCTTTAGCCCGCTCTAAACAAGAGTCATTTAAACCTCTGTCCTTATGAAAATAAAATTGAAACATTTTTGGTGTATCTATTAAAGAAGATATTTCCTCAACACTAACTGTGGCCAGCGCAGAAACACCAAACATTGTGTTAAACTTTTTTGCTGCTTTTCCAACAGCTCTTTCACCGTCATAATGAAAGAGTCTTTGTAATGCTGTTGGAGAAAGATAAAAGGGTAAGTCTAATTTCTTACCAAAAATTGTTGTGGATAAATCAACATTCTCCACTCCTCTTAAAACATTAGGTACTAAGTCTACATCATCAAACGCACTTGTGTTTCGAGCATATGTAATTTCATCGTCCGCAGCTCCATCGATATAATGAAAAATTGGTGAGGGTAATTTTTTTTTTGCCAATTTTCTAAAATCCCCAAAGTTGTGACAGTCTTTTAAATTCATGATTAATATTAAAACTTTTTGAGAAAATTAAACATATAACTATTTGCCCCAGGATTCTTATCACCTAAACTTGCATTTGATACATGATTGTATGAGAAGCCTATGCTAGATTCGCTTGATATTTCGTAAGAAAGCTGTACCTCAGATTTAAACTCTAGTACATGACCTAAATCTTTTCCATCACCTTTATGATATAAGCCTGGTGCAAAACTAGGCGTAAAAGTTAAAGCTCCTAAATCAACATTCCATTCAACTCCTGAATAAACGTAAGCAGCAGAATTTTCAGTGACAAAAAGACCAGTTATAGGAGATATTTTCCCAATAAATGTCTCTCTATTTAAATTTTCATCCTGATGCTGGAAACCAACTAAAATAGCAGCTTGTTTATGGTCACTAAAATCAAAATTACCGATATACAAATTAATTTGATGGTTATTATCTTTTTCATTGGCTAGAGAAAACGAGGTAAAAAATAAAAAAAATAAAAAAGGAAAAATATTTTTTATAATGAATTTAATGTTCATAATAAATATGGAGTTATTTTTTTAATAAAATTTTTTTAAATACTATCGCACCGCCAAAAGCAAATAGCAATAGTGGCAAAATCCATAAAATATAAGTATTTTTATTAAACTTCGGATCATAAACTATCCATTCTCCATATTTACTAACTAAAAATTTATATATCTGTTTTTCAGACAGACCATCATTTAATTTTGACTCTACAAGAAGTTTAACACTATTTGCAAACTCAGAGTCAGAGTCATATACGGATTGACCTTGGCAAATCAAACACCTCAAATTTTTTGTAATCTTTGTTTTTACATTATCTTCTAGTATTTTTGCCTCACTCGTCCCAATTAAAATAAAAAAAATAAAGAAAAATTTTAGATAATTCATTTTAAAATATTTTTGATTACTAATAACGAGTCTTTATTAATTGGTCCAATAAATTTTTTTATAATTTTACCATTGTTTACTAAAAATGACTCAGGCACTCCATAAGCACCCCATTCGATTGCAAGCGTTCCATTTCTATCAGAAAAAATCATTTGATAAGGATTTTTTAATTCTTTTAAAAATTTTTTTGCATTAGTTATTTCATCTTTGTAATTTAAACCAATTATTTCTATATCTGTATCCTTTTTGATTTTCATTAAATAACTATGTTCGTCTCTACAAGGGATACACCATGAAGCCCATATATTGACAAGATAAAACTTTTCATTTACAAAAATTTCTTCTGAGCTAACTTTTAAATCTGAATCAAATTTTTTTGCTATAAAAATTGGAATATCTTTTTCACCGTCAGACCTAGGAGTATAAATATTAGAATTATTTAAACCTTTATATAGAACAATAAAAATGAAAATGAACAATATAATTAAGGAATAAGCTAAAATTTTATTTTTCATTTTTTTTAAATAAATTTATAAAACCACCCAAGCTAATCATTATTACAGAAATCCAAATCCATAGCATAAATGGCTTGACTTGGTATCTAATATTAAAGATTTCTTGATTTTGAACCAAATTCATTGTCATAAACTTATCCTCAAACAAGTTCATTTTAATATCTGCCTCACTAGTAATTATATTTGGCATATTGTAAATTCTTAACTCAGGATTTAATATTTCAAATTCTCCTTTGGAATTTTGAACATTAAATTGACCAACAATAGATTTAAAATTCTGCTCATTTTTTTCATAAATTTTCTCAAAATTAATTTTAATTTTATTATTTTCATAAATTTCCCCTATCTTTAAGTTTGTAATTACTTCTGATGAAAAAAAATTGTTTAAAAGAATGCTTAATATCAACAAACTAAATCCAAGATGCGATGTAGATTGAGCTAAATTGTTATACCTTTTTTTTATAAAATCTTGGAGACTTACAAATAACAAGTAAAATGCACTTGTAAGCAATATTGTATTTATCAAGAAACCTACATCTAAATTTTTTAATACAAAAATTGATATAAATATTGATATGATTAAATATAGAACTTGAGATTTTTTTTTTAAGAAATTTGATTTAATCCATTTCAATTTAGGACCAATTGCCATTAAAAATAAAAATGGAATTAAAAAAGGAATTATTAACTTATGATAAAATGGTGGCCCAACTGATATTTTTTCAGAGGATATTACATCGAGAAATATTGGATAAATGGTACCAATTAAAATAACAGATAAAAAATACATCATAAACCAATTATTAATTAAAATCGATGTATCTTTACTTAACCAAAAAAAATTAATTTTATTCTTATCTTCATTTTTATGGAAAGAGAAAAAAATAAAAATTGATAAGAATATTAATGAAAATAAGAAAATTAAAATGTACAATCCTCTTTCTGGATCATTGGCAAATGTATGTACTGAATTCAAAATTCCTGATCTAACTAAAAATGTTCCACTCATACTTAGTGTAAATGTAGCAATTGATAAAATGATCACCCAAGAGGTTAATGCTAATCTTTTTTCTAATACTAAAATACAATGAAAAAGTGTTGTTAAAGCTAGCCAGGGCATTAATGAAACATTTTCGACCGGGTCCCAAAACCAGAAACCTCCCCAGCCTAACTCATAATAAGCCCAAACTGAACCTAATAAAATTCCTAAAGTTAAAAAGACCCAAGAAAGTAAAACCCATTTTTTTATATGTTTTGCCCACTCTTTTGAAATATAATTTGATACTGTAGCTGCAAGGGCAGACGAGAAAATTATTGAAGATCCCACATATCCTAAATATAAAATTGGTGGATGAATTGCTAAAGCAGGATCTTGTAGTATAGGATTTAATCCAAGACCCTCTTTAGGAGTAGGAAAAATAAAATTAAATGGATTTGAGGTTTGAATTAAGAAAACAAAAAATCCGATAATAATTATTTGCTGAAACAATAAAGTTAATAATATATATTGTTTAGGATAAGCTTTAGATTTATATATAAATAAAAATATAAACAAAGTTAAAACTAATAACCAAAGCAAAAGACTCCCTTCATGGTTGCCCCAAGACCCGGAAATTTTATAAAAAAGAGGAACTGATGAATGAGAATGATTAAAAACAGTCTCATTACTAAAATCTGAATAAATGAAAGAAAAAATTAATCCAATAAAACTTGATAAGACAAAAATTAATTGCAGGAAAGAAAGTAAAATTATATTTTTATTAATTATATTCTTATCATTTAAATTCTTTATTGAAAAAAAAATGATAAAGACAGAACAGCTTAATCCAAAAATAAGTGAAAAATATCCTATTTGACTTGCCAAAACTTATTCTCCTTCTAAAGCCGCTTTAATTTCTGGGGGCATATAATTTTCATCATGTTTTGCTAATATTTTTGTTGCTAAAAAAAAATTACGATTTTTTAGATAACCTTCGGCAACAACACCTTTTTCTTCTGCAAAAAGATTAGGGACTGCACCTGAATAAGCTACATTCATTTCATTTTTAAAATCAGTTATTATAAATTTGATTTTCTCAGACTCAATTATAATGGATCCTTTTTTAACCATACCACCAATCCTTATTTTATTTTCCTTTATTTCTCCTGAAAGCTTTATTTCAGAGGGAGACTGGAAATAAATCACATTCTCTTCAAAAGATTTTAAAAAAAGAAAAATCGTTAGAGCTAAGGTAATTGTGATTAATATAATGAAAACAAATCTTAATTTAACTTTGCGACCATACATGGCTAAAGTTTAAATATTTTGAGTATTAGATAAAATTTCTTTATTTATACTTTGTGATTTAGCAAAGGCCGCTTGTTCAGAATCTAAATTTCCAAACTTAGCAACAAATTTATTTTTTTCTTTTAAATACTGTATCCTTATAACTGTATATAATAATGAGAAACTTGCTATAGTAAACGCAAAAGCAGACCAAACAAAAATTCCGTAGCCTTTCATTAAAAAAATTTCACTAATCATAATCTATCTAAACCTCTATTTTTTATTTTTATCAGTTCTGTATTATATTTCATTAAAAAAATTAATAAGGAAAATAGGGCAAATGCCGCAGTCATAATTAATAATGGAAACAGCATAGAAGAGTGTATTGATGATTTTGACAAAATATTTATAGAAGATGGTTGATGTAGTGTATTCCACCAGTCCACAGAATATTTAATTATTGGCACGTTAATAATACCTATAATTGCAATTAATGTGGTAATCTTAGACGCTTTTTCTCTATCATCATATATCCTCCAGGCCATTAGATACATTAAATAAAACAAGGCTAAAATTAACATAGATGTTATTCTTGCATCCCATGCCCACCAAGTTCCCCATGTTGGTTTGCCCCAAATTGATCCTGTAACAAGTGCAATGATATTAAATACAAAACCCGACGGTGCTAAACTTTTAGCTATTAAAAAAAAATTTTTCATTTTGAAGATAAAACCAACTATTGATATTAAAGTTATTAATGAAAAGGTACCAAGTGCTATCCAAGCAGCAGGAACATGTACGTACATTATCCTCACAGAGTGACCTTGTTTATAATCTTCGGGAGATAATATTAATGCTTCAGTAAGTCCAATAGAGATTACTAAAACAAATAAAAATAAAATATATTTTGGTGCTTTAATTGTTATAGGAAAAATTTTATTTGGTTCAAAAAATTTAAACATTATTTATCAAATATTAATTTATTTAAAATTTTTATTATGAAAATGTTTTCTGATCAAGAATGAAGAGGGAGATAAAAATGAAATATAGTATTTGTCACTCTTGACCAGAATAATTTCATTATAAAAATTGTGTGTGTCAAAGATTTGAGTTAATTGTGTTTAAAAAATGTTTTATTAATTTGACTGTTTGAAATAACTTGATCCTTTTTTTCCTGAAAAAATCTCCTCAATTAAAGGGTGTTTTATTGGCTCATCAGAATCATCTGAAAGTAAATTTTGTTCTGAAACATATGCTTCATAAGTTATTTCGTCGTTTTCTGCTAATAAATGATAAAATGGCTGATCTTTTCTAGGTCTAACATTTTTTGGAATAGACTGATACCACTCTTCAGAATTATTAAATTTAAAATCTACGTCATAGATCACACCTCTAAATTCGAAGTGTTTATGTTTAACAATATCACCTATTGAAAATTTTGCTTTTTGTACTGGCATATTATTTAGTATGGGTATTTAAAAAAAAAAATCAATAAGAAAAAATATAAAGTTTCAATGCATAAGTTAATTGTGTTAATATGTCTTAAGTGAAAAAATCTTTTTTAAAGTTTCTTACTGATTTTGGTCCATTAGTGATTTTTTTTTACTACTATTACGATAGTGGAAAAAATTTAAAAATTGCTATTCCTCCATTTATAGTTGCGACAATATTGGCTTTGGTAATTGTTTGGTTTATGGAAAAAAAAATTCCAAAAGTGCCTTTATTAAGTGGAATATTAATTACTTTTTTTGGTGGACTTACTATTTACTTTAATAATCCAGTCTTCATTTATATTAAACCAACTATAATAAATATCTTATTTGGCCTTGGTTTAATATTTGGTAAATATTTTACAAATGAACCCGTTCTTAAGAAGTTAATGGGTAAGTCTATATCTTTAACAAATGAAGGGTGGCAATTGTTAAATAAGAGATGGATATATTTCTTTTTTGGTTTAGCCATACTAAATGAACTAGTTTGGAGAACCCAATCAGAAGAAATTTGGGTAAACTTTAAAGTTTGGGGATTGTTACCTATAACTTTAATCTTTACTGTTTTTCAAATAGGATTAATTAATAAATATAAATTAAATGAATAATAACTTAAGATTAGTAGTAAATAATATTAACTCTAAGAAAATTGAAGACAAACACTTTTTTGAAAAAGATGAGCTAAAAATAATTTTAGATCTCTATGCAAAAATGGTTTCTGAAGGTTCTTGGAAAGATTATGGGCTTAACATTTCTAGTAAACAAGTAGGATTTAGCGTTTTTAAAAATACTACAGAGAATGCTCTTTATAAGATATGTAAAAACTTTAAACCAAAAAACAAAAACTTAAGGTATTTAATAACTGATACTAACGGCAAAATACTAAAAAACTCTTTTGACTTGGATTTGTTATTAAGGAATACTAATTGGAAGCAGCTCTAAAAAATTATCTTCTTTGACCAAATAATCTTAAAAGCATTATAAATAAATTAATAAAATCTAAATAAAGTGTTAAAGCTCCCATGACTGCTTTTTTACCAATCAGTTCGCCAGTATCGCTTGATGAATACATGTTTTTAATTTTTTGAGTATCATATGCTGTAAGACCTACAAATATTAAGACGCCCAACACAGAAATTACAAAATACATCATGGAAGATTTCATAAAAATATTTACAATCGAAGCAATAATTATTCCAATTAATCCCATCATTAAAAATGATCCTAATTTTGTTAAGTCTCTTTTAGTTGTATAACCGTAGATGCTCATTGCACCAAAAGTTGCTGAACAAATAAAGAAAACTCTTGTAACACTCAAACCTGTATAAACTAATAAGATTGATGATAAAGAAAGTCCCATTAATGCTGCAAAAATCCAAAAAGTTGTTTGAGCTTTAGATGCACTCATTTTATTAATTCCAAAACTCATGTAAAAAACAATTCCTAGTGGAGCTAACATTACAAGCCATTTAAGTCCTGA
>MDTG01390416.1_pt1 | contig 13942 bp, 10 predicted proteins | sample 811421 | NCBI WGS metagenome assembly MDTG01 (sample SAMN05326645, study PRJNA326480) | marine metagenome | isolation source: seawater | place: Pacific Ocean: South East | collected 2011 | reverse complement strand
TTTTACTTATAACTTCATATTTTGGAGTTAAAATTTTATTTTTGATAAATATTTTTTTTGATATTAATTTATTCATGGCATTCATCGATGAGATTACACCTGAGTGTGTGTAAGGGATCTTTGAGAACTCAAAAAAACTTTGCGCATAACCATCTTCACCTTCTTCTCCATGTAATGCATTAAAGATTATATCTGATTTACTATTTTTAATTTCAAAAAATGATTTTTTTTTTGGATCAAATGTTTTGATTTTATACCCAAGTCTTTTAATAGCGGCTATACACGCTCTGCCAGTTTTAATGCTAATTTCTCTTTCCCTTGAATTTCCTCCTAAAACTACTAAAATTTTATTTTTATTCATTTTTTATTGTTTCACCTATAATTTTTAACTCTAAGTCTAAATTAATTTTGTATTTTTCAAATACTTTTTGTTTAACAAAGTGTATAAGTTGCTCAATATCATTGGATGTGGCTCCACCTTCGTTTATAAAAAAATTACAGTGTTTTTGAGATATACTAGCTTTTCCAAAACTTGCTAAGCTACAATTTGCATTTTTAATTAACTCCCAAGCCTTTTTGTTTTTTGGGTTTTTAAAAGTGCTTCCACAAGTTTTTATTTGATTTGGTTGCGTTTCTTTTTTTACTTTAGAATATTCATCAATTTTTTTAGTAATTAAATTTTTGTCACCTGTTTTTACAGCAAAACTAGCTGATATAATAATAAGATTATCAGGCAAGTTAGTCCCTCGGTAAAAAAAGTCAATTTTTTCTCTTTTTATTTCAATCAAATTTCCTTTGAAATCAACTGCTTTAATTGAGATTAAGATATTAGAAATTTCATTTCCATAGCACCCACTGTTCATCCTTATAGCGCCTCCAATTGAACCTGGTATGCAAGATAAAAATTCAAAGTTTTCAATTGAATTTTCTGCAGCATATCTTGATAAATATTTATCTAAAGTTCCAGCGCCAACTTCTAAAATATTGTTTTCTAATTTCTTAATATAAGAAAATTTTGGACTTAATTTTATTACTACACCCTTAAACCCCCCGTCTCTTATCAATGTGTTTGATCCAGCTCCTAAACAAATTATTTTATAAGAATTGTCTATATGTTTTAAAAAATCAACTAATTGTTTAATGCTATCAGGTTTAAATAAAATATTTGCCGGCCCACCAAGATTAAACCAACTATATTTTGATAAATTTTCTTCAAAAATAATATTTTTCCCAAACTTATTTTTTAATTTATCTTTATCTAAGTTCATAAATAATTTTTTAAATTTCTCATCCAACTTGATATAGAACCAGCACCCATACCAATTATAATTTCATTTTTTATTAAATTTTTTTTTAAAAAATTTTTTAAGTTTTTTTCATTTTTAATAATGATAACATCGACTTTAGAATTTATCATGATCATTTTGGCAAATTTGATTAAATCGAATTTTTTATCTATTTTTTCTCCAGCTGCATAAACAGGGCACAAAACTACCCTGTCTGAATACTTAAATGATCTAGAAAATTCTTTTTTTAATAAATTAACTCGACTAAATCTGTGTGGTTGGAAAACTGAGGTAATTTTTTTTGTTTTAGAAACCTTTTTAATACCCTCCAACACAGAGTGAATTTCGGTTGGGTGGTGTGCATAGTCATCATAAAATTCATTTTGATTATTTTCAAATATTTTTGTCATTCTTCTTTGCACGCCGGTAAACTTTGACAAAGCGTTTTTGATAATGTCAATTTTAATGCCTAGATTTAAACAAACGCTTATAGCAGCAACTGAATTTAATATATTGTGTTTACCAATAAGATTTAAAACTATGTTTTTAATAATTTTCCTTTTTCCCAAAAAATTCTTTACCACAATATCATATTTACAATTATCTACTCGATATTTTGGATTAATAATTTGATAGTCAGAGTTTGAGCTAAACCCATATGTCAAAATATTTTTTGTTTTTACTTTTTTTATAATTTTTTTAATATTCTTATCGTCGTTGCAAATTATGCATTTACCAATCGGCGGGGTTTTATTAATAAACTTTATGAAACCATTTTCTAAGTTTTTATAATTCTGGTAAAAATCTACATGTTCTTTGTCTAGGTTTGTTACTATCGAATAATTTATCGGAAGTTTTAAAAAACTTCCGTCGGACTCGTCTGCTTCTAAAACAGCCCAGTCTCCTTTGCCAAGTTTAGCATTATTTTTTATAGAATTAATAACGCCTCCATTTATTATAGTGGGATCTAAATTAGATTCTAAAAGTATTTTTGCGACTAATGAGGTTGTAGTTGTTTTTCCGTGTGAACCTGAAATTATTATATTTTTTTTTAGTGAAACAATATTAGAGAGCATTTCGACTCTCTCATATATTGGTAGTTTTCTTTTTTTTGCTTCTTTAATTTCTTGATTATTACTTTTAATTGCTGAAGATTTAACAAGTATAGTAGAACCTTTTATATTTGTTTTTTTTTGCCCGAGAAAAAATTTAATTCCAAGCTTTTTACAATTTTCAACATTTCTATTGATGCCAATATCGCTACCTTGAACATTAAAACCCATAATTTTCATTATCTGTGCAAGCCCGCTCATGCCTATGCCGCCAATACCTATAAAATGTATTACTTCTTTTTGACCTATATTAATTTTCATAAATCATCTTTGTTAATTCTTTTTCAACAGTAATAAATACATTTTTGTCAGAATATTTCTTCTGATTTATTTTTATTGAATTTAGTATTGATTTATCTTTATGTATTAATTGAAGCAAATCAAATAATTCATTTTTTATATTTTTTTCTTCAACAATTAGGCCAAAGCCTTTGTTTACAAAATATTTAGCATTTAAGTATTGATGATTTTCAGAAGAAGATGCTAATGGTACTGAAATCACAGGAATTTTACAATTTAAGAATTCTGCAAGAGCGGAAGATCCTGATCGTGTTATTACTAAATTGGTTAAGTTATAATATTTAAGTATATCGAATGTAAAACTAAATAGCTCACAATCAATATTATTATCTTCATACTTTTTTTGTAAAACTGATTTTTGCTCCTCTAAACATTGTTGAAAAATTTTTAAATTAATATCATTTTTTTTACATTTAATAAAAATATCTGGTAATTTTTCTGCGAAAACTTTTGCAGCTTGACTCCCGCCTAAAACTAGAAGATTTAACTTAGTTTCTGTATCCGTTTCATTTGTCTTAGAATAATTAAGGATTTTTTCTCTTAAAATATTTCCAACTACTATTATTTTATGGTTATATTTAGTTTTTATTCCTTCCACTTCTTTGTAAGAAACAAATATTTTTTTTGCGAAAGGTGTAAGATATCTATTGGTTTTTCCCATCAATAAATTACTTTCATAAATAATAAAAGGTATTTTCAGAAGTATTGCAGCAAAGCACACTGGAAACGAAGCATATCCACCCATCCCAAAAATAAATTTGGGTCTATTTTTAAGTAAAAAAATTAATGAGCTAAAAATAGAAAAAAAAACTCTGATAATTGACACTATAATGTTTTTTTTATTTAACTTTGAGCTATTAATTATTTTTATATTTTTAACGTCTATACTGTCAATAAAATTTAGACCTCTTTTATCCGTTGTTAATATCAAATTAAATCCAGCCTCACTAAGGTAGTTTCTTAAACTGACAGCGGGAAAAATGTGGCCACCAGTGCCTCCTGTGGCTATTATGATTTTATTTTTATTGTTATTCATTTTTAAATCTATTTTTTGTATAATTTAAAATTACCCCAGCTAGAATAGAGCTGCCTATTAAAGAAGATCCGCCATAACTCAAAAAGGGTAATGTCATACCTGTTGTAGGTAACAAACTTGTATTTACTCCAATATGGATAAAAGTCTGAAAAATTAGCAAAGAAGATAGGCCGCAAAGTGAAATTTTTAAATTCTCATTTGAAATTTTTATACAATTTTTTATTATTTTATATGAAATATTTAAAAAAATTACTATGACCAGTATTGAAATTATTGAACCAAACTCCTCTGTTATAACAGCTATTATATAATCTGTATGAGCTTCAGGTACGCTCTCTTTTAATATACCTTCACCCATACCTTGACCTTTTAGACCTCCTTGTTTAATTGCTGCTAAAGCCTTATCTGTTTGAAAGTTGTCCCCTTTTGTAGGATCAAAAAATGTATTCAACCTCTGTATTATATAACCAAATTTTTCAGGAAATATTATTAGAAGAGCTGTAGAAAAAAAAATTAAAATCCCAAACATAAGTAATATGTAACTTACTTTAATCCCTGAGATAAAAATAATTGAAATCCATGTTGTTATTAATAAAATTGATTGACCGACATCAGGTTGATTTAAAAGTAAAACTATTATTATTGACAGAAGAATCAAACTTAAAAAATATGAAAATTTAGAATTTTTTTCTCTACTGCTGCTTATTAAACCAGCTGTTATTAAAACAAAAAAAGGTTTTATTATTTCAATCGGTTGTAGTCGGAAAATTGAAAGATTTAACCATCTTTTTGCCCCTTTAATTTCTACTCCTATAAATGGTACCAAAATCAGTAAGATTAAAGAAAGTATAAATATAGGTAAAATCATTTTTTTCAAAAAAGATTCATTTAAGTATGAAATGATGAACATTATTGAAATAGCAAATATAGCAAAAATAAGGTGTTTTGAAAAATAATGGTAAAAGTCTTTATTTAATCTTTCACCAGCTAAAGATGAAGTTGAAGAAAATGAAAAAAAAACTCCTAAAAAAAATAAAGTTAAAAAACTAAATAGGATATTTTTATCTATATTTCTCCAATAATCACTTAATCTTTCTGAATTAATTAAATTTTTTAACATTGTTTCTCACTAAATTTTTAAATATTTCACCTCTCTCGACAAAGTTTTTAAATTGATCATATGATGCACTAGCGGGACTAAATAAAATAGTAGTTTCTTTTTTTTTATCAAAAGACTTAAAAATTTTATCAACAGTAATTTTAAGATTTTTGGTAACTTCAAAATTAATTTTTTTATTAATTTGTTTTACAAAAAAATTTACATGTTTGCCTATAATATATGCTTTTATTATCTTCTTTTTAAAAAGACTTATATTAATTTTATCATTTTTTTTAGGCATTCCTCCTGTAATCCAGATAATATTATTGTTAGATTTTAAAGCTTGTTTGGTGGAGTCAAAGGAAGTTGCTTTAGAATCGTTGATAAAAGTTAAATTTCCATATTTTAGAAAAATCTCTTGTCTATGCGGAAGTCCCCTAAAAGATTTTATTGATTTTAAAAAATTTGTTTTATTTATATAAAAAAGCTTTGTTATAAAATAAGCAAATATTACGTTTTCTCTATTAGCTTTAAGTTGAAGATATTTATTTGAAATTTCAGTAATTTTTATAGGTTTTTTATTAATAAAATATAATTTACCTAAAAAATTATTTTTTATGTAAATTTCTCTTAAGGTACGATCACTGAGAAAAGCAATATCCTTTTTATTTTGATTAGTGAAAATCTTAAACTTTGCACTAATATATTTCTTTTTTGTTCCATGCCAGTCTAAATGATCATCAGAAATATTTAAAATTGCTGCGCAATGAGGCTTCAAGTAATTTGAGTACTCTAATTGAAATGATGAAGCTTCGATTATATAAATTTCTTTTTTATTGAATTTTATGTCTAAAATAGGTTTGCCAATATTTCCAACTAATTTATTTTGAATTTTATTTTTTTTTAAAATGTGATGTATTAATGAACATGTTGTAGATTTACCGTTTGTTCCAGTAATAATAATTGATTTTTTAACATCATTTTTTAAAAAAAATAAATCTAAATCAGTTATAATTTTTTTTTTATTTTCTATTAATAATTTTTTAAAATTAGATTTATTTATATTAATTCCAGGGCTAACAACTATATAATCGACAGTATTTAAGTTTAATTTAAAAATTTTTTTTAACTTAAATCTAGATTTGATTAAAGAATCGTCCCAAAAAAAAATTTTTTTTACTTTATTTTTTTTTAAAAAATTAATTACAGATTTGCCGGTTAAACCTAAACCATAAACAGCAAAGCTTTTGTCTCTTAAAATAATTGATTCAGACATTATCTTAATTTGAGTGTTGCTAATCCAACCAGAGCTAAAATAATTGCTATAATCCAAAATCTTATGACTATCGTTGATTCTGCCCACCCTTTTTTTTCAAAATGATGGTGAATGGGTGCCATCATAAAAACTCTCTTACCTGTTAATTTAAAAGAAATCACCTGTATAATTACCGAAACTGTTTCTAGAACAAATAATCCCCCTATTATTGCCAAAACAATTTCATGTTTAACTATTATAGCTACTGCTGCCAAAGATCCTCCAAGTGATAATGATCCCGTATCTCCCATAAAAATTTTTGCTGGTGGAGCATTGTACCAAAGAAAACCTAAGCAAGATCCAACTATAGCTCCACAAAAAATTGCTGTTTCACCAACTCCTTGAATATATTGTATTTGTAAATATTCTGAAAAAATAATATTTCCTACGACATAGCTTATAAATGTAAAGGATAATGCTACCAACATTATGGGCACAGTTGCTAATCCATCTAATCCATCCGTTAGATTGACCGCATTTGAAGATCCAATGATAACAAACAAACCAAATGGAATAAAAAATATACCAAGATCTAAAATAAGATTTTTAAAAAATGGAAAATAAATATTATTAATATATTCATGATCTGAGAAGTATATGATTATCAAAAGAGTTGCTAATCCAATAATGAATTGTCCAAAAAATTTAAGTTTAGAATTTAAACCAATTGAATTTCTATACTTTATTTTTAACAAGTCATCTACAAAACCTAAAGTGCCTAAGCTAATTGAAATAAATATTAGTGACCAAATATATATATTAGTTAAATCCGCCCATAGCATGGTGCTAGTTATCATTCCAATAATAATAATTATTCCACCCATAGTTGGAGTGCCTGATTTTTTTACGATGTGATCAATTGGGCCATCTTGTCTTATTGGTCCAGTAATATCCATTTTTGAGAAAAACCTGATTAAAGGACCGCCTATTAAGAAAACAATAATTAGTGAAGTCATTAAAGATAAACCTGTTCTAAACGTAAGATATTTGAATACATTTAAAAATGAGTATTGATCAACTAGTGATGTTAAAAAATCAAATAACATTAATTCTTCCTGCAGTTAAATTTTTAGATAATTTATTCAATCCTGTAGCATTAGAACCTTTGATCATTAAATAATCGTTATTTCGTAAAATTGGAAGTAATAATTCTTTAAAATCTGACTTACATTGTAAGATATTACCTCTTTTATTTTTTTTTACATTTTTATATGTTTCCATTATATGATTTCCGTGAATAAATAGCTTATTTATATTTGAATTATTAATTATTGGTGATAATTTTTTGTGTAATTTTTTAGCATTTTTTCCTAATTCTAACATGTCGCCTAATAAAACATATTTATGATTATTATTTTTAATATTCGATAAATTTAAAATGGACTGCTTTACCGACAGAGGATTGGCATTATAGCTTTCATCTATTAAATTAAAATTTAAATTTTTGTATTTAACTTTAAATATTTTTCCTCTACCCTCAAGAATTTTAATCTTTTTAATTTTGTGCTTAATCTTTTCAATATCTAAATTTAAATTTTTTAATACTGCGATAGCAAAACCTATATTTTTAACTACATGATCTTTTACTTTAAAAATATGCATTTTGTTAAATAATTTGATGGTAATAAGTTTATGTCTAATAAGATTTTTAACTTTAATAATTTGTAGGTCTGACCTAGGATTGTAACCAACAGTAAAAACTTTTAACCTTCTCGTATCCGCTTTTGATTTAAAATAATTATAAAATTTACTATCTCTATCCAATATTAAAGTCCCTGAATTAGAAATGTTTTCAATTATTTCTCCTTTAGCTTGAGCGATATGACTTAAACTTTTAAAGTTTTCTATATGAGCTTCTGCTACATTAGTAATAATGGCTATATCAGGTTTGACTATTTCTGAAAGATTTTTGATTTCCCCTTTTTTACTCATTCCAATTTCAAAAACACCAAATTTATGTTCAGTTTCTAAATTGCAAAGACTAAGTGGAACTCCATATGAATTGTTATAAGATTTTGGAGAAAAATAGGTCTCTCCGTAATTATCAAGTAAATTTCCTATTAAGTCTTTAACAGAAGTTTTACCTGAACTTCCAGTAATAGCTATAACTTTACCATTAATATGAATTCTTTTTAGATACGCCAAATTTTTTAGAAAGTTGTATGTATCAGATACTTTAATAAATTTATTATTCCTTTTTTTGCCTAAATTTTTGGATATTATACACTTGCTGGCTCCTCTAGAGATGGCTTCATTAACAAAGTCATGTCCATCGTTATTTTTTCCTTTTATTGCCACAAACAAATTACCTTTTTTTATCGATTTTGAGTCTATAGAAACTCCAATAAAACCTTCATCAATTTTATTTTTAATAAGATTATTAATTAAAGATTTATTTTCAGCTAGTCTAATTTCTTTTTTTGATTTTTTATTGCTTACTCTTAAATTTTTAATAATTTCATGGTCAGATATTTTTAATTTCTTCTTGCCATAATCTTGAAGGCTTTCGTGTCCTTTTCCAGCAATTAAAATAACTTCATTTGGATCTGATTTTTTTATTGCATAATTTATTGCAGCAGTTCTATTGCCTATCTCTATCGCTTTATTCTTGTTTATATTTTTCATAATTTCTTTTCTTATAAGTTCAGGTTTTTCTTTTCTAGGGTTATCGTCAGTGACAATTATTTTTTTACAATATCTATTAACTATTTGTCCCATTTTTTTTCTTTTACCCTTATCTCTTTCACCACCACAACCAAAAACAATTGTAATATCTTTTTTATAGTGTGATTTTAAAGCATTTATTGCAGTTTCTATTGCTTGAGGAGTATGTGCAAAATCAACGTAAACTTTAGTATTATCTTGAAATACTTTTACTAATTCTAATCTACCTTTAATACTTTTTATTTTTTTAAAGCATCTAGAGATTTGATTTTTATTTAGACCTGATATTTCACAAGCTTTGATTGCCATTAATAAATTTTTTTTTTGAAAATTCCCAATTAGTTTAAAGCTAGAAAAATTGTATTTTTTTTCTAAATGATTTATGAATAATTTTTTAAGTTTTCTTTTACTAGCTGCATTTTTAATTTTTTTGAACTCTGAAATATTCTTATCAACTATGATAAAACTTCGCTTCTTTAATATTCTTTCAAAAAGTAATAGTTTTGAATTTAAATAGTTTCTCATATTTTTATGGTAATCTAGGTGATCTTGACTAAAATTTGTAAAAATACCCGCTCTTATGTTTATACCATTAAGTCTACCTTGATCCAGACCATGACTAGAAGCCTCTAATAATATATTTTCAATATTTTTTTTTTTTAAATTTTGAAGTTCTTTGTGCAAACTAATTATATCTGGACTTGTAAGGTTGCTTTTTTTGAAATTTTTGATTTTAACTCCCAAAGTTCCAATAGTAGCTACCGAAAGCTTATTAATAGAGAGAATTTGGTGAAAAAAATCAGCTACTGAGCTTTTTCCATTTGTTCCTGTTACTGCAATTATGTTTTTAGGTTTTTTAGGATAAAATTTAGCGCAAACTCTTCCTAAACATTCTTTAACATTTTGTACTTTAATAATCTTATTGTTATGTGCTACTTCTTTTGATGATATTGCTGCACAAGCTCCCTTTTTTAAAGCTGCTTCAATATATTTTTCACCGTTATATTGTGTGCCTTTTAAAGCAAAAAATAAATCACCTTTCTTAATTGTCCTTGTATCAGATGATAATCCAAAAACCTTTTTATTTAGAAGTTTTTTTGGACAACTTTTAATTAGTTTTTTTAACAACATGTTGAATAGAAACTTCTTTATTATTTATGGCTAAAATAGGTCCAATTTTTTCTATAATTTTGCCTGCGGAATACACAGCGTTCCAGCCTGCCTCATTCCTCTCCCCTTTGATCTTTATTCCTCTATAGTTATATATAAGGTCTTTAGCGACTTGTGGATCGTCAAGCATCACTAAAAGGACATAATTTTTTTTTGATACTGTAAAAAAAGATATGAAGGTATTTATATTTTTGTTTTTATCATCGTAATATTGGGATGTTCCAGTTTTTCCTGAGACGTTATATCCCTGAATATTGGCTAGACTTGCTGTGCCTTTTTCATGAGTTACAACTTTTCTTAGTATTGTTCTAATTTTTTTACTTGTCTCATTTGAAATTACTCTCTCATAAGCTTTATTATTATTTTTATTTTTTTTTAACGTTGGTGTTACCAGCTTTCCACCATTAATTATTGCGGCGTAAGCTGCGGCGGCTTGAAGTGGCGTTGTAGTAATACCGTGACCAAAAGAAATTGTTTCAAGTTTACACTTATGCCAGCTAAATGGAATAGGGTTTCCTATTTCATCTAATTCAAATTCCGGGGTATCCAATATATTTAATGTATTTAAAAAATTTTTATATTTATCCTCACCAATTTTTTTAGCAATTTTAACTGTACCAATATTTGAAGATTGAATTAAAATTTCCTCTACCGACATTGAATTAGGAAATTCTTTAATATCAGAAATTTTATGCACTGAACAATTAATGTTTTTCTTTATGTTATTTATAACTGTATTAGTTTCAACTATGTTTTCCTCTAATGCTAAGGCAATCGTGAAAGTTTTAAAAATAGATCCTAATTCAAAAACACCCTTAGTTATTTTATTCATAAATTTTTTATCTTTAACATCAGCTCTTTTGTTTATATTAAAATCGGGTAATGAGACTAAGGAAAGAACTTCGCCATTTTCTGAGTCTAATAACAAAGAGGCGGCGCCTGCTGCTTTAAAAATTTTCAATGCATCTTCAAGTTCATTTTTGATAAGATATTGAATACTAGTATCTAAGGAAAGTTTTAAAGGATTATTAACATTTTTTTTATCCCTCAAATAATTATCAAAGTAATTCTCTACGCCCGAGATTCCATAATTATCGTAATCTGTTTGGCCAAGTATGTGGCTATACAAATCTGAATGAGGATATACTCTGGTTTGAAAAGGTTCAAATATTAACCCTTTTTCACCTAGTTTCCATAATTTTTCTCTTTGAATATTGGTTAATCTTTTTTTTAAATAAAAATATTTATTCTTATTTAAATTTTTAATCAAATTTTGACTGTTCAACTCTGGTAAGGCTAATTTTATTTTTACCAAAAATTTTTTTTTGTCTTTTATTAAATTTGGTTTTACCGCAGCATGATAAGCTGTAATATTTCTGGATAGTAAAATTCCATTTCTATCAACAATATCATTTCTTATAGGAGTAAAATTATTTTTATAATTTAAATTTTCATTAAAATCGGGATTTTGTAAAGAAACAAAAATTATTTTTACAGAAAATATAAAAATAAGAAAAAAGAAAGAAAAAAAAAGTATATAAACTCTATCATCGTTAATTAAAAAATTTTTATCTCCGTTAAGCTTTTGGTTCGTACTAATATAATCTTCAAAAAAGAAGCTCTGTTGATTCAAATTTAAGTTTTTTTTTGATTTTTTCCTTTTCATTTTATTTCTTTGTTAATTTAATTTGATTTAATAAAAAATCTTCATAATTAAGATAAATTTGTGATAGGCTCATGTATTGATATTGCTCATTTGTTAGAAATGTTAATTTTTCTTTTAAAATAGAAGGTGATGTTAAATAGTAAAAATCTAATTGATTTTCAAATAATTCTTTTTGTAGATAAGTTATTTTTGTTTCATATTTTTTTATATTTTTTTCAATTACTCTTGTCTTATTTTTTATTATTGAGGTGCAAAATAACAATAATGAAAAGATTACTATAGATAATATTAGTTTTGTACTAGGCAATTGTTTTCTCCAAATCTAAAAGGTATTTAAATTTATTTCTTAACTCTTTTGGTTCACTGAATTCTTCTTTGCTTCTAATTGCAACACGTAATTTTGCCGATCTTGATCTTGGATTTTTCTTAACTTCGGCTAAAGAAGCTTTAATTGTTTTATTTTTGTAAGTTTCAAAAAGCGAGAGTTCATTTGAATTTTCTGGGAGATATTTGTTAGACCTAGAATGATTTCTTGAAAAATTTTTAAAATAAAATTTAACAATTTTATCCTCAATCGAATGAAAACTTACCACAACAAGCTTTCCGCCTGGTTTGAGTATTTTAGTTGCTTTGATTATCCCCTCTATGAGCTCGGAAACCTCTTGATTAACGAAAATCCTGATAGCTTGAAAAGTTTTTGTGCTCTCATTAATTTTTTTTTTATAATTCTTTTTTTTTGATTTTTGTATAATTTTAACCAATTCATCGGTAGTTTTGATTTGATCTATATTTCTTTCTTTTACTAAATTTTTAGCAATTCGATAGGCATCCTTTTCTTCCCCAAAAACCTTTATAATGTCTCTTAAATCTTCATCGCTGTAATTATTTAAAACTTCTTTAGCTGATATTTTTGTCATACCCATTGTCATGTCTAAATTGGTTTTTGATTTAAAAGAAAAACCCCTAGATAGATTATCTAATTGAATAGATGAAAGCCCCAAATCAAATATCACTGCATCAAATTTCTCTTTTGAAAAAATATCTAAATTACTAAATTTCGTATTATGAAAGGTAAATCTTGACTTAAATTCATTTTTTAATTTATTGGCTATTCTTATAACATGTTTATCTCTATCTAAAGCGGTGACTTTAGCCCCATCAAATTTTAAAAATTCTTTTGAATAACCTCCGCCGCCAAAAGTGCAGTCTAAATAATTTCCACCATTTTTGGGTTCACAAATTTTTAAAACCTCATCGATCATCACTGGAAGATGTTTTGCTTCCAGTGATGTGTGGGGTAATTTCATTATTATTTGTCAAAATTTGCATTAAAACTTTTGCTTCCTTAAAAATGCTGGTATCTCAAATTCCTCATCATCTGATGGGTTTTGATCAAAAAGTTTATCATTATGAAGATCTTCACCATTTTCATTGAGGTCGTTTGTCTCCTCCGAGAATAACTTTGGAGTGTATTCTTCACTATCAGTAACAGTGTTTTCTAACTTGTTTTCTACTTCAAGATTGTTCTCAATATAGGACGCATTTTCAATTGAGATACCGTCTGATTTAAAATCTTGATTGTTTTTTTCTGTTTCTTCAACATTTTGTTCCAAGGATAAATCACCGGTATTTGCTGGAGTTGTGTTTATCTCTAATTGTTGGTCTAGCTGTAAGGCAGTTGCTCCGTCAATAGAGTTTAAAGTGTTTTGATCAAAATTTGGATTTTTAAAAATATTGTCAGAATATCCCGGATTTCTATTCTGTATTCTATTTACCATGTTCAAAACAGTTTTTGACTCAGGTCTATGTCCGTCTAATGATGTAGCAACTATAGAAACTCTCATTTTTCCATTTAATTGCTCATCTTGTATTGCGCCAAATATTAATTCAGCTTCAGGATCAACTTCGGCTCTAATTTTGTTTACGGATTGATCTACCTCAAATAGAGTAATGTCTTCACCCCCTGTAATATTCACCAGAAGACCTTTAGCACCTTTTAGAGAATATTCATCTATAAGAGGATTGTTTAAAGCCATCTCTGTAGCGACGGTTGCTCTATTTTCGCCCTCGGCTTCACCTGTGCCCATCATAGCTTTACCCATTGAGCTCATAACAGTTTCAACATCTGCAAAATCTAAATTAACCATACCTGGTCTGACCATTAAATCTGTGACGCTTTGAACACCGTGTTTGAGAACGTCATTAGATAAAGTAAAGGCTTCTTTTAAAGTTGTCCCTTCGTTTGCTATCTTAAAAAGATTTTGATTAGGCACAACAATAACAGTATCAAGGTG
>MDTG01283224.1_pt1 | contig 13942 bp, 13 predicted proteins | sample 811421 | NCBI WGS metagenome assembly MDTG01 (sample SAMN05326645, study PRJNA326480) | marine metagenome | isolation source: seawater | place: Pacific Ocean: South East | collected 2011 | reverse complement strand
TATTCTTGAAATTCAATTATTGGTAGAATTTTAATTTTTTCATTTTTAATATTTAGAAATTTTTCAAGTTTAGTCTTCATGAGTTTAGTCTGAACTATCCATGAATATTTTTTTTTATTTTTAGATTTTATATACTGTTTTTTTAAAAGATTTTTCAATATAGTAAGAACACCAACATTAGATTTTATGGGGTTTAACAATAAGTCATTATGAAAGTAAACAGAAACAGGTGCATTTTCAATATTTATTGGTGGTGGGACGTTAGACATGCAAACTATAGAATTGAAATTATTTTTATTTGATAAATAAAAATTCTTTCTATTTTTTTCATTTGCATGAATTTGAAGAAAATCTATTTGTTTAGTCTTTAATTCAAGTCTTTCATCTAGCAAAAAAAAGTATTTATTTATATCATGTTTGTCTAAAATGTATTTTATAATATGATTTAGAATTTCTTTACCACCACCAGAATTGATGTACACAGAGTCTATTAAAATATATCGTTTTTTCATTCTAACTAATTTAATTCTTAATTAAAAAAATTATAAGTTTTCTAAAAATCTTTAATAATAGATTGTACCCATTTTCCTGTTTATGATCGGTAATTTTTGAATTTAGATAGATTAGAATTTTAAATTTTATTGATGTCTCTACTCTTAACTTTATTTTACCATAAGACTTTTTAGAAACATTTAACAACTCTTGATTTTCAGAATATGCTGTTCTTGCAATCAATGTATTTAGGGTTTGGGTTGAGGATCTTTTTTTAGAAATGTTATGCTCATTCTTTCTCAACATTAATAATGGTAAATCAATATTTGTAAGTTTACCAATTCGTGATATTCTATAATAAAGTTCATAGTCTTCTGCAACCTCAAATTTTGAATCATAACCCCCTGATTTCAAGATTATATCTTTATAAAACATTATTGATGGATGGATCATTGATGTGTTTAAGGTTCTTAAATTATTAATAATATCTTTATGATCTTCATTCACACTAATTTCCTGCAATACTCGTGAACTATTGTCAATTATTTTAGCACCTGTTCCATGTAAAACAGAGTCACTATTTAGAAAAGATTTTAGCTGAATTTCAATTTTATTTTCTGATATTTCATCATCTCCATCCATTCTCATAATTATTTCAGAATTACATTTAGTTAGTCCATAGTTTAGACTTTCAATTAATCCAGAATTTTGCTTGTCATATAGTTTTAGTCTAGGGTCTTTAAAATCGTTAATTATTTCAGGGGACTTATCTGTTGACCCATCATTAATTATTATTAATTCAAAATTTTTATATGTACTTTTTAATACGCTTGAAACAGATTTAGAAATAAATTCTTCATCGTTATATACAGGAAGTAAAATAGAAACCTTTTTCATAATTAATCAAAATAACTTTTTATAAAAGAATTTTAAAAAATTGTACAATCCTAAAATTTTAGAATATTTAATTATAAATGCTAAAGACTTATACCTAAGTAAAGATAAATTATTAAGTATGTTTAAAGTAAATAATTTAAAACCGGATTTAGAATTATAATTCTCTAAAAATAACCTATCCTTAATTTCATTTCTGTTTCTTTTAAAATCAACTATTATTTCTATTTTGATAAACTTAATTCCATTGAAATAGAAAAAGTTTTCAGGATTATATACTAGTTCTTCTATTGACTTTTTGTAAAGTTTTTGATAGGTATTGTGTGAGCATATTTTCTTATCTAAATCTTTATCTAATCCTACTGAAAGAAAATCAATATCTGAAGATTCTAAATACCCATATAATGATAATGGGAAACTTCCACAAATCACAATATCATTCACATCAATTTTATTTTCAACTAATACTTTTTTAAAATTTTCAATTTTAGTAAAATTATGTTTATACTTGAAAATATTAGAGTCGTTTAAAAAATTTATTGAATTGTCGTTAAGTATAAGCTGAGTAGCTGAAATTAACTCTTGTTTATTATCATTTATATGGACTGAATGTTTTCCTATACCAACGTCTTTTCTAAATTTATCTTTTATCTTATTTACTGTAGAGATATCATCTGACTGAAAAAAAATAATATTTGTTATACCCGATGAATCAAAAGTTGAGGATAGTTTTGAAATAGCACCGTTATAATCATTCTCAAGACTACCCAGCCATTGCTGGTCGTGATAAATTTGAGCGATAAGGTTAATCGCCCCACTTGTCTCAAACTTTACTCTTTTGAAATAAAGTATGTTCTCTTTTCCCAATAAATTTTTGAACAGCTCTATTTTTTCTTTTGCAACAGGCCATAAAAATGCAATATAAATATCATCTGAATAGTTAATATATTCATTTACGCCAAGCTCAATCTGTTTTAAGCTCATTCCTCTATCTCTAAAAAAAGTCCAATTATAATTTGGGGTTTTAGAGTCATATTTTAATGTAGGCACTTGAATGTCATTTTTTATACATGAGCTTAATCTATGTGATCCATCTAGAATAATATTATCGAGAGATATAGGGATTACTGACACATTATTATCAAACCCATTTGATGAAAGCGACTTATCAATTTCTTTAAACTCTTTGAGAAAAACAGAATAACTATTTTTTTTATTTTTCCCATATTCTTTAAAAGAAAAATTAGTAATAATTTCAATTGTTTTCTGGTATAATGTATTAGATAATTCAAACAATTTGATTTCATGTTTTAAATAAAACAACTTAAACCCTAAATCAAGTCTTTTAGGAGACATAAGCATTTGTGGTTTTTGAATTATTATCTCATCATTGATCAAGGTTGCATTTTGACTAATATGACTCTCAACAATTTTATTTATATCATTTTTCATTTAGTTTAAATCTTTTTAAAAATGAAACCTGAATTCAAATACAAAGTTTTAATTGGTAAGATTCTCAGTGTTTTTATAAACAAAATTAACAGATTAAGTATAATAGAAATAAGATTTCTTAGTGTAAATCTTATAAGTCTAAATTTAATTTTATTGATATATTCTGTAGTGGTTTTACTAAACAAGATCATCATAGATTCCAAACCTGTATTTAGTGGTTTAAACTTAACAAGACCAAAATTATTATTTTCAAAAATTTTTATTAATTGATTATAGGAGTATCTAGCATTTATATGTCCTTGGTCTTTAGTGTCAAACCAAATAAATGGCACAGTTACTATAATTTTACCATTAGATTTTAAAATTCTATTGAACTCTTTGAGATAGAAATCTAAATCTTCAAGTTGATATATCACTTGTGTTGAAATAATAGAATTATATGATTCGTTATCAAATGGAAGTTTTCTACCTAGTTCTATTTTTTTATAATTTTCATTGTTTTTATTTTCAAAGAGATCCACACCTTGATAAGTAGAAACTGAGTCAATATAATCTCTGTATGGGAAATCACCACATCCAAAATCTAATAACTTCTCACCAAAAAGATTTTGATTTTCAAGTAGAAAAATTTTAATTTCTTCATTTATATAAAAATTTGATTGTCTAAAGTTCATTTTAAGTCGTATAACAATATTTAGTCAATTTTCTTTCAATTTCAGAAATCTCATTTTGAAAATTATGCGGTTGTTTCCATAGTTTTGTATTAACAATTGATTTTTTTGGATCAAATATTTTAAATTTTTGATTATGAAACTTTTCATTAAGGCTACAAAAGCTTACTATTTTTTCAAGTGATGTTTCATAATTATAAATTAAATCTTCAAAATTAATCCTCATAACATCGGAATTGTCTCCCTTGAATGAATTATGTCTAATTGAGGAGTACCAATCTATAAAGACACCTACATTATCTGTATCACATAATACTGGAGTTCCTCTCCATTTTAATTTGTTTAATAAAAAAATATCTCTTGGATCTCTATCTACAACAATTACTTTAAGTTTATCGATATAATTAAAATATCTAGAAATATTAGTCGAAGGAACTAATTGATCAACCATAACGTGATTATAATTTTTATTATCCATTATTGATTCAAATAATTTTCTCGTAAATTTTTTTGTTATTTGATAAAAATACTCAGGATCATATTTAAAATGATATTTTTGATTTAAAGGTAATTTTAGAATTAATTCCTCATTTGGTGTAAAAAGTTTATGCTTTATAGATTGAAGCTTAAAATAAACTTTTACAAACATCTCCAATATAAATGATTGTTCATATTCAAAAGGGTGAAGGGCTTTATTAAATGTCGTATCCTTTAAATTTGAAATATACTCAGAACTTATTTCATCAAAATTTGGAAAGTATTTAGAATAAAAAGCTTTATTCTTTTTTACTAATCTTGCAAAATTCCTAATACCAACAAATGTTTTACTTCTATGATTACCATCGTTTAAAAAATAATCTAAGTCCGATATTCCATGGAGATCTTGAAGCAACCAAAATTCTGTAGAACCAAGACTTTTTACATTGTCAAACTCAGATACTATATCAGATATTGCACTTGAACCTGTAGCTCCAAAACCTGTCACTGTTATTATGTTAAAATTTGGTTTCATAGTCTTAATTTGATTTTAAAATCTCATCCCAATTTTTTATTAGCTGATCAGTATGAAAAGATTTAGCAGTCAATTTAGAGTTTTCTGAAAATAAACTTCTCTTATCAGATTCATTTGCTAGAATTTTAAGATTTGATTTAAAATTATCTATATCATAAATATCTGACTTCAATCCGTTGTAACCATGTTTAACTAAAAAATCTGTTCCGTCATTTTTAAAACCAACCACAGGTAATCCATGCTCAAAAGCCTCTAATATTACCATTGGCATACCTTCAAATATGGATGCAAGAGAAAAAATAGATGCTCTTTGATATACTTCATGAACATTGGTAATCTCACCTAATAGTTTAACTCTACTATGAAGTTTTAATTCATCAACTAAATTATTCAATTTCAATTCTTCTGGACCAGCGCCTGCTATTTCAAGATTCCATCCAACTATATCATTTTTAATTTCATTAAATGCTGAAATTAAGAGATCAAATCTTTTTATTTTATCTAATCTTCCAACTGAAAGTATAGTTTTATTTCTATTTGAAAACTTAATTGAATCAATATTAAAGTTAATCGGATTGGGGATAAAAACTATTTTTTCTTTTAATGAACTGTAATTATTAGTTAAAATAATATCAGTTATTTTTCTCATGAAAGATTTAGTAGGATAGAAATTCTGATTTTTGTCGTAGTTATCATACAAACAGACTACTTTTTGGAATATAATTTCAATAATTCTAGACTTAAAATTTCCATAATAGGTTTTGAAATTTTTTGTTCCACCATGGACATAATATACAAGCTTGTTTTTCTTGAATTCAGGCAAAAATATTTTACAAATCAAAAGAGGTATTATATAATTTCCTTTATTAAAAACTAATATTTCTTCATTTTTACTTTTTAAAATTTTAAATAAACTTAACGATAAGTTGATTATGTTGAGTTTTTGTGGTTTTTCAAGAATATGGTTTTGCTTAAACTTATAGCTAATCGAATTTTGCTCATGGTAATCAGATAGTAATTCAACTTTATAACCCTTGTCTTCTAAACATTTTCCCCAAATGCATGAAACACGAGCAGGACCACCCATCTTAAATGTTGAGTTAATAAAAGTGATTTTTTTCAATTATAAATAATATAGTATTAAATTTAATTAAAATTCATGTAATGTTTGATATAAATGGATATTGTATTATCTCCAATGTTTTTAATAAAAATGAGGTAGATACTATCAATAGGGAAATTACTGAAGTGGAAAATGCTGATGTTTATCATGATTCCAATGGAAACCTTAGACGAGTAGAAAGGCTATGCGATAAAGGAGAGTTTCTGAAAATGGCAAATCAGCGATGTATTGAAGCTTTAGAGAAAAAATTTAATAACAAATTCTCAATTTTTAAAGATAAATATAATGCGAAGCCACCCGGCGGGGAAGGGTTTTTTAGTCATTTTGATGGAATTTTTATGTTCAAAAATGCTCAAGATGAACAAAAAAAAGGTTGGTATGAGTATTCTGATTTTTTTATTAATATTTTAATTGCTTTAGACCCTTGTAATCTTAACAACGGAACCATTCAAATTTCAAAAAAAATTGATTTAGAATTTGATGAATTATTAAAACTTACAAGACAAAATGGAACTCCAGATTTAAATGAAGAGTTTGAGAAAACTATTGATTTTGAACCAATAATTTTAAATCCAGGAGATATAGTCCTTTTTTTAAATACATGTCCTCACAAATCTTCTAAAAACAAATCCAAGTTAGACAGAAGAACACTTTATTTTACCTACACAAAAGGAGAAGTAAGTCATTATAATGATTATTTTAATGATAAACTTAATTCTAAGAATGAGACAAGCAAGGCTTTAAGCGGAGATATATAGAATACCTTAAAATAATTTTGTTAAACTTTATAGAATATTATCTTTTACTGATTAAGATCAAGTATATACAAAATCTTTATGGTTAACTAGTAAAAAGTTTGTAGTAGGAGGTTATTAAAACAAAATCTAATTCATCATCCTTATTTTTTGAATAATTCTTTTAAAAAAAAGAATTCCAATTATTAATGGATTAGAAATTTTAAATTTATAATCTGAAACGATCATATTATCACAAACATTAAAAGTATGATTGTTTGATTTATTTCCCATTATATTAATCAATTCTGACTCACCCTCTAAATATTCTGTTGCATTTATTAGGTCTATCTTGTTTAAGCTAACAGATTTACCGTACTCCCCATCACAATCTTGAGTAACTCTATAAATATCATTATTACTAAAAAAAATAGAACCAGCGTTTCTGGATTTTTTCTTATTACTATAAAGTGGATTCAGTTGATGTGGTTGAAATTTGCCATTTAATAAATCATTTGAGAAATATATATTTAGTTTATCAAAATCATCAGAAGAATTTCTTTCTGTAGTTATTAGCCAATATTTTTTATCCCTATATAACATTACAGAATCAACACATTCAACATTATCTAAGATATTTCTAATAAATGTGAGTTTTTGATTGTCAAAATCATATTCATAAAGCTCTACCTTTCCTTCTTTATGAGTTTCAGGAATTATATAGTTTTTTTTATTTTGGAAAAGATGAGGAAATGATACATGTGTTCTTTTTCTTAATAATGTTTTTTTGTTTTTCAATTTATAATTATAAACCTCTGCCACGCATATTTTACCTATTCTACTAAAAATATTTATTTCTTCAAAAAGAAGATAATATTTATCATTATTTACATAAATAAAAGGATCTGCTCTTCCAACCCAGAAAGGTTGTGGGATTTTTTTTAGCTTATTTAGATCTTCCCCAAGTAAAATTCCCCATGTTTTTTGATTTAACAAGAATCTTTTAATCATTTCTATCATAAAATATCTAAATAGTTTTTTAATGATTTTTTTGAAATTTTTACTGGGTTATTTTTTAATCTTTCTTTATTTACAGAGTTATAAAAATTTTCAAAATTAAAGTTTTTTATTTTTTTAAACTCTTTAATCGATCTATTTCCTAGACTTTTCAGTATGTCACTATAAAAAATTATAAAATGAATAAAATCTTTTTTAATTAAACTATTAGATAGATCATCTAAATCTTTTTTAAGTTTAGTTGATCCATTGTCGTATATAAACTTCATAAAAAAAGTTGTGGTTATATTGACAGCGAAGCCATGAGGGATATTATGTTTATTAAAATAATATGAAAATGCATGTGGAGCAGTTGTTTTAGAGATATTAATTGCCTTACCTGCAAGATTAGAACCCATTTGAGCATGTTTTAAAGATTTACTTTGATAATCTGTTAAACCATCTTTTGCAAGAATTAAGTGCTCTAGAGCTTTTAGTGAAATTAATTTAGATTTTTGTGTAGAATTTATACTCCAAAATGATTCAATTGATTGAGAAAGTGCATCTATATATGATGATATCAGAGTTTTTTTATTTAGGCCTAATAAATTTTTGTAATTAAGTAAAATAAAACTTGGGAGGATATACTCAGATTTTAATGATTTTTTTAGATTATTTTCATAAGCAACAAAAAAATTTGTTGATTCAGATCCTGACCCACAAGTTGTTGGGATAGCAAGAAAATATTGAGCCTTAGATTCTGAAAAATAAATTAAAGATTTTGCAAAATCAATTACGTTTCCTCCACCAATAGCTACTATACAATTTATTTTTTTAATATCATTTTCAATGATTATTTTTTTAATATAACTTATTTCAGTTGGGGAATTATCCTTTTTTAGGTGTAATGTCTTTTTATTAAATTTTTCTAGGATAAGTCTTGCTGAGTCATTTTTTTTGAAAGATTTCTTGCCTGTAACTAAAATAATTTTTTCAAAATCCGTTAACTGATTCAGGTTATTTAAGTTAATATGTTTTTGATTAATCACTTAAATTAGCTTTAAAATTATTTTTAAGTGTAATATAATCTTCTGAGGGTCTTTTAAGATCATGGTTTCCTCTTTTATTTATTATTAATTCAACAAAATAATTTTTTAAATCATTAAATTTTAACTGACTTAGTTTATTGATAGAGTTTATTTTTAAATATTCGAAATTACCAAACCCTTCTATTAATGCCTTAAAGTTAATCTCAAAACTTTCTGTAGACTGACCTCCTACTGAATCATGAGAGTTATTATTTAATAGAAAATATCTAAACTTTTTTGGCTGAACAATGTTAGTGAGCGTATGCATGCTTCCCATATGCATCAAAAAAGAACCATCTCCATCAAGGCAAATAACAGGCTTCTCTGAGAACTTCGAAATACTTGAGGCAATTGACAAAGTATGACCCATTCCTCCTGGATTTAAAAAATTAGAATCATGACTTAAGCCCAATTCTTTAGTTGCATTATATAATTCTCTAGATGTAAAACCAGTTGATGAAACAAACAGATGGTCAGCAAATTTTCTTTTGAGAATTTTTATGGTCTGGAAGCTTTCCATATCATCTTTTGATATTTTTTGAATTGCACCTTTTGTAAATTTATTTTTTTCAACTAACAGTGCAACATTCTGACCTTTTTCAATTAGTTCTTTTGCTTTAATTACCCTTTCGGAGTAATTTTTTTCATTAATTTCAAAGACTTTAACTTTCATAAGCTTAAGAATGTCCTTAGTAACAAGACCTTGATGAATATGTTGAGGAGCATCTTTGATTCCTGGCTTCCCTCTCCATCCAATTATAAGCAAAACAGGAAAGTTATATACTGATTTTGATGATATAGAGAGATAAGGATTGATTAGGTTACCAAGACCTGAATTCTGAAGGTAAACAACAGGAATTTTTTTTGTTGCTAAATTATATCCAATTGACAATCCCAAAGCAGCTCCTTCATTTACACAAATTATATGATCTTTATCATCAAGTGTATTTGTAAAAAATTTCAACACCGAATCGGGTACTCCAGTAAAAAAATTAAATGAACTTTTGTTTAATGACTCTTTAAATTTTATTGGATCTATCATTTGGTTCCGGGAATTAAATTTAATATTTCTTTGATTGATAGTGTAATTTTTTCTGTTTCAAGCGATCTTTTATTTTTAAGAATTATTTCAGCACATTTCATCATAGCTGGATACGAAGCTCTTAATAAATGATTTGCATATATAACAATATTTGCTCCCCATTCAATAAAATCTCTCTCATAAAAATGATTATAAGAGGAGGGCACAACTACAATTGGGGTATTTTCATTTTCTAATCTAAACTCTTTGCAAAACCTTTTAATATCTGCTCCTGATTTATCTTTAGAATGAATCATAATTCCATCTGCTCCTGCCTCAACATAACTAAAAGCTCTGTTTAGAGCATCCGCAATATCTTTACCCAAAATAAAACTCTCTACTCTAGCAATTATCATAAAATCATTAGAAACCTGAGATTTTTTTCCATGACGAATTTTATTTGAAAAAACCTCTATTTCTTCCTGCTCTTGAAATACTTCATTGCCAAATAAAGAGTTTTTTTTAAGCCCTTTTTTATCTTCAATAATAACAGCTGATACACCAACTGATTCTAAGCTTCTAACTGTAAAGCCAAAATGTTCAAGCTTACCGCCAGTATCACCATCAAAAATTATAGGTTTCGTAGTACATTGGGTTATTTCATTAATTGTCTGTAACCTTGTTGATATGTCAACTGCCTCAATATCCGGCATTCCTCTTGAAGTAGAATCAGTTAAACTTGAAGACCAAATTCCATCAAACTCTATTTTTTTACTATTTTCATCAATAGATAATTTTTCAACTATAAGTGCAGAAAGGCCGTTGTGACCTTCTATAAATCTTACTAAATCTTTAGAGTTTATTAACCTTTTTAACCTTTTTCTTCTGTTTTCTGATGTTATTCCCAGGCTTTTTAATTCATTGTTTATCATGGTTGAAGAAACACCATCTGTATATGGAAACTCTACTAGTTTACCCCCCCACTCACTTAGTGTTTTAATAACTTTTTTACGTATACTCTTTTGAATACCTTCCTTCCAATCGTCACCATGAACGACTATGTTGGGTTTAATTTCTCTCAAATTTGATTCATAATCATGAGTTTGTTGCTTTACAACCTTATGAACTCCTTTTATAGATTCTACAATAGTTTTTCTTTTTTCATAATCTTGATACGGTAGTCGCTTATAACTTGCAATTGCTTTATCAGTCAAAACTCCAACAGTTAACTCTCCTAATTCAGAAGCTTTTTTTATTATATTTATATGTCCTTCGTGAAGAAGATCTGCACTAAGTGCTGCATATACAGTTTTATTTTTCATAATATATTATAGATTTTAATTTGAATTTATGATAGGGTCTTAATTCTGAATCAAAGAAATCATAGATTAATTCAATAAATATTAACGATAATATTGTTGCAAATGCAGAGCCAATCACACCATATGCTTTTATAAAGAAATAATTACATAATATATTTAACATTATACCAATAATTGATCTTAAAAGGAGTCTGTTTTGCAAATTAACAGAATAAATTACTTTTGCATAAACTGCTGATATTGAAGATATAATAATTATAAATATTAAAATATTATAAATCATTAAAGATGATTTAAATTCTTCTCCAAATAATGTATTAATCATAAAAGGTCCTAATAAGTAACATATTAAAAATAATAATATTGATAAAAAAAATGTATATCGATACATCTTTTTTATATATGGTGATTCAAGGCTATAATCAGATTCTGCAATAATTTTTGGAAAAAATGATGCAGATAAAATCCCCGGCAGAAACATTAAAAATGCAACCAATTTAAAGGAAGCTGTATAATAACCAAGATCAGAATCTGACAAATATCTTTGAATCATGAATATGTCAATCCTAGAATAGATTAATACTCCTAAGGAATTTAAAAAAATAGGGAGCCCTTCCTTTAAAATTGCAATTTGCAAATCAAAATTTAAGTTGAACGAGAATTTTATTTTTTTAAGCTTTTCTCTAAATAAATATAAGTAACCGGAATAAATAAGTACATTTTCAAGCATAATAATAAAAATGAAAATATCAAGTTTAAGCTTTAAATAAATTGCAATTAATTTTAAAGCTGAACTAATTAGATAAGCTAAAACCTTGACTGCAGAGATATATCTTAATTTATTATTAGATGTTAAATAAGATTCAATAACTAAGAATGGATTAAGAAATAATAACAATGAAATAATCAAAATTAATTTCTTGTAATTAATCTCAATAAAATTAGCTAGAGTAAAGATGTTTAAAATAAAAAAACAAAGAGATAAAAGAAACAGGGTTATAACACTATTCATTATCAAATTATCAAATTTTATTGTGTCTTTAATTTTCACAAATCTTTTTGTAATGATAATATCTAATCCAAATATTGCAATTCCATATAACATTAAATAATAACTTTCAATGAAATTTAGAATTCCGTAGTTAGCAGGTCCCAAATAAAAGCTTAAAGCTTTTACAACTATAAGACCAACTAAAACTCTAATTATTTTTTCTAAAGCTTGAAATGAAACTTCTTTTATAATTAGAGTTTTATATTTTGATAGACCTTTAATTTTTTTTAAGATCACTGATAATATTTTTAACTATAAGTTTTGCATTATATTTTGAATCAAAAATTTTCTTTTTCTCACTTTTTAAAAATTCTAATCCAGCACTTTTAATTTTTTCATGATCATCCTCTGATAGATTGCATATAAAATTAAAAGCTTCATTCAAATTTTTAAATTTATCTAGATTAATGAAACATTCTTCAGGTATAAACGTATTGATATTATTACATCCTGAATACAGTGGAATTGTTCCAGCAAAAAGACAATCAAAAATTTTTTCTGATATGTATCCATTAATGTTTTTTGTGTTTTCAATTGCAAATTGGTATTTGTATTTACTGGTGATTTTCCATTTTTTAACTTCTTTATCTTTTTTAGAATTTATTTCACCCTGCCAACTTTGAGGAGGTGTTTGATTAAAATTTTTTAGTATATAATTAATGAAATAATTTTTATGTACACGTTTCTCCCATCCTACGCCATATAAATGAAATTGATCACTTTTTTTATTAAAAAAATCGATCACCTTATATCTAAATGAATAATTTTCCTTATTATGATCAGAAATTTTATTTGACACAACCATACAATAACCATCCTGTATTTTATTATCGATTATATTAATTCTATCAAAATCATATGAAAGTTGGTATTTAACAAATCTATTATTATCAATTAAATCATCATTCCAAGTAAAAATTTTATTGAAAACTCTTAAACTTCTTTTCTGGTGATTTCTTTTTATTATTGTTTGCGGTTCAACCACTATTAAGTAATTATTATTAATATTTATTGGTCTCTTATAATCAATATAAATTGAAAAATCTGCTTCTGTCTCGGGTAAAATATCTTCTGTAAATAGTTCAATGTTTCTTTTATTAAATTCTCTTTTTATGTCAAGATATTTTGCTGTGGATATATTAGTCTTGTCAAATATTCTATTTTTTCTATAGTATGGTTCACATACAACTGTACCCATTAAATTCATAAAAAAACTTTCATTTTTGTTAAATCTGGCCAATCATTATATTCCCACTTTTTTGGTTTTTCTTTAATCGCAGAATCAAGCTTTTTCATACCTAGCTTTGCTGTTTCTGGTGTCATGTAATAATGGTAGCCAACTGTCTCTATGTTTTGATCTCTCCAAGGAATATCAGGAATTCTTCCATCATATGACATTTTTTTAAGTTCTAAGTATATAGCCTTATTCGGGCACAATATAACTCCTCCTCTTCCTAAGCTAAGATGTTTTTGAAATTGAAATGAAATACACATTAACTTTCCTTTTATATAAGAATTTTTTTTCCATAATACAGCTGCGTCAGCTATTTTATCAGTTAAAAAATAATAATCATTCCAGATTTCATAACTCCACTCTAGATCTATGTTTAATTTTTTTGCTAAAAAGGGGATAGACAAGTATGTCCTACTTGGAACTTTTATTTTTTTGACATTTTCTATCCTTAAGCATAACTCAATACCATGAGTACAACAATCAACCGCTACAGCATAAGGTGCGCCAAAAAAATCTGCTATTGCATTCTCAAATTCTTGTACTTTTTTGAAACTCATTATTTTATTTTACGCATTCAACATTTAAGCTAACTAAAATACCATTTTTCTTATCCATATGAGGAAAGTATGCTTGAGAATGATCGTCATATTTTGAATGTTCAGTATTTCTCCAATCGTATTTTTTAATTTGTTTAAATCCACATGACGATAATAATTTTGAAATTTTTTCGAAATTATAAACCGTTCTATGATAAATTATTTTGTCGTTAACTAACATTTTACCATACAAAGGTCCTATAATTTTATCTATATCTTTTGTCAGATGATATACGTCTATCAATGAGTCAAAGTC
>MDTG01123843.1_pt1 | contig 13942 bp, 10 predicted proteins | sample 811421 | NCBI WGS metagenome assembly MDTG01 (sample SAMN05326645, study PRJNA326480) | marine metagenome | isolation source: seawater | place: Pacific Ocean: South East | collected 2011 | reverse complement strand
TGGATATGTCAGGCACTTGGATGGATGTTTTACCAACGGTCAATGCGACCATTAATGGTCTTGTAAGTCTTTTGCTGGCAGCAGGAATGGTATTGATAAAAAATGGACAGAGACGCGCCCATGAACGAGTGATGACTGCCAGCATTGTATTAAGCGCCTTATTCCTTGTTAGTTATGTCGCATACCATATTACTCATGAGAGTACCAGCTTCGGTGGAGAGGGCTGGATTCGTACGGTTTACTTTGTAATACTTCTTACCCATATTGTTTTGGCTGCCGTGATAACTCCGCTTGTGCTAATCACCTTTGTTCGAGCTCTAAGCCAACGATTTGATAAGCATCGAAAAATTGCTCGAATCACTTGGCCATTGTGGTTTTATGTTTCAGTTTCAGGAGTAATCGTGTATTTAATGATATCTCCATATTATTAATGATCCTTAACTTTGATTAAAATGAAAAAGGAACTTCTTATCATACTCGTTCTATCAATCATCACCATTGATGCATCAGCACAATGCGCCATGTGTGGCGCAGTTACTGAAGCAGCACAAAAAAATGGAAGTGATGTTGCCGAGGGCTTAAATGCCGGTATACTATATCTTATGGGGATACTTTATTTGCTGCTTCTGGGCATTGGTGTTTTGATGTTTAGAAAACTCAATCAAAATAGGTCTGAGTCCTAGATAGATGTAGTTTACATTTATCGCCTTAATGAAGAAATCACTTATCAAAGAAAATTATCGTGGAATTCGACCCGCACCGGGTTATCCTGCATGTCCTGACCACACTAAGAAAATCACGCTTTTTGAATTGCTTCAAGCGGACAGAATAGGAATGAGTCTTACCTAATTTTTGGCCATGGCTCGAGCTGTATCGATTGGTGGCTGGTATTTTACACACCCCGAGAGCAAGTACTTCGGGTTGGGAAAAATAAAACCAGATTAACGTGAAGATTCCGCTCACAGGAAGTCCATTTCCATCGAGGATATGGAGCGATGGCTTGCTCCGAATTTGCTATAGTACGTTCATCACCCTAAAACCCCGTTCGTAGTAAATTTTTCTTTACCTCAAACCATCAAATTACATTTGATCTTATGAAGTACTTCGTATTGGGCTTCACGCTCATGTTTTTTTCGTTGATTGGCTCTGCGCAAAGCACATATACGCTTGATCAGTGCATTGATATTGCATGGAAAAATAACTTACAAATCAAACAAGCCAAATTGGGAATTGAATCGAGTGAGAATGAACTTTCTAATGCAAAACAAGATCGGCTACCTAACCTTAACGGCTTTGCATCACACAATTATAACTGGGGTCAACGAATCGATCCGTTTACCAATCAGTTCGCCAATACTCGAGTTCAGAGTAATTCATTTGGTTTGAATTCTAGTATGGTTTTGTTCAATGGCTTTCAAAACGAACAGAATATCAAAGCACAAGAGGCCAATCTACAGAGTGTGATCTATGGCCTAGAAGCTCAAAAGAATGATGTGGCACTGTCAGTTTCATCAGCTTTTCTTTCCGTCTTGCTCAGCGATGAACTCATCACAGTAGCAAAGGCACAAGAAGATATCTCACAAGAACAGCTATCTAGGATTCGCAAGCTAGTCGAAGTAGGGAATACCAATATCGGTGTACAGTATGACCTAGAAGCGCAGATGGCAGCAGATCAAGCTATAACCACTCAAAGGAATAACGAATACCAGTTGGCAAAGCTGAGGTTGAAGCAATTGTTGATGATTCCATCGGATCAACCATTTGAGATCAATAAAAAAAAACGAAAATAGATTGAATGAATCGGAAGCAGTTTTAGTATCTGTGCCGAGTGTGTATGGTCAAGCGGAGCAAGATATGCCCGAAATAAAGCAAGCTGAACTGAATATTGTGCAATGGGAAAACCAAATTAAAGTATCACAAAGCGGCTATTATCCTTCGCTTTCACTTAGTGGTTCTATCGGAACAGGATACTCTGGATTGAGAACCGAAGTGGTGGAGGCCACTCCCGGAAATCCAGTTCAAATTGGTGCGACCGAATCGGGTGAATTTGTATTCGCTCCTTCTTTCAATACAGAAGTTGAGCGTATTGCTTTCAACACACAACTTAGCGATAACTTTAATCAGTTTATTGGTTTGTCTTTAAATGTGCCTATTTTCAATCGAGGAGGCATATATAGCGCAGTGCAACGCAGTCGCATAAATAGAGCACAAGCTGAGGTGCAACTTGATGCTGAAAAGCAAAATTTGAGGCTGGCCATTGAAACGGCTCATTTGGATGCTATTGCTGCGAGAGGAACTATGGAAGCGAACGAAAAAGCAACAGTAGCTGCCGAAAAGGCATTTGCTTTTGCAAAATCACGCTTTGAAAACGGAGCAATAAATACCACTGATTTCAACAATTCGAAATCAAATTTGCGATCGGCCCAAGCCGGCTACTCTAGGGCAAAATATGACTACTTTTTTAAGTCAATGGTATTGGAGTTTTATAGCGGTAAACCGCTTTCTTTTTAAGGTCAAGGACAAAATGTTCTTATTTCGTCTTTGATTTGATCAATCGATTAAAATATGCGGGCGGGCTTTCATTGGCACTCATTGCGTCATTAGCCGCTCCACCCTTTATTAACTCGAAGATTGGTAACGCCACTGATGCCAATATTCAGTGGTTTTTTAATTCAATCACGGTCAATACAGGTTGGGATACTATTCCAACCATTTTTCCACACGGGCCGCTGGCGTTTATTCAGTACCCTATGGCAATGGCTTGGATACCTGTATTTATGCTAGTGCTAAATTTAGCTATGAAATGGTCTATCATTGCTTCGGTAATAGGCCTTTCAAAGCGTTTAGAGTTTAGCAAATGGAAAGATGCCATAGGTTTGATCGTTGCAACTGGTATAGGAATTCTAGTGCCATTCTATCTTCAGTTTCTCGTACTATGTACGCTGCTTGCATTTATTCTTTTAATTAGTCTAAGTTTCACACTATCCGGGCTTTTTACTCTGTGTATAGGTGTAGCCACTTTTATAAAAGCCGATCTAGCTATTTATTGCTTGCTCGTTTTTGCCGTTGTCATGGTCAGAAATACAATCCTAAAGCGGTGGAATATAATCTTACTGAGCCTTGTGGTTTGGTCTGTTGTTGGCGCTGTGGTTTGCGCCTTTCAATTTGGCGGCAAGACGGTACTAAACTCCTTTGAATATCTGTATGAGCTATATCATCTTGCGATTGGTAATGGTGCGGCTATGACCATTGTAGATGACCCCGTTGTATGGCAAGTGTTGTCTGGGCTAGTCGTTTTCATATACCTAGTGAATAGACTGAAAGACAAACATAGTGTTTGGCAGTTTACAATATTAGCCTTGCCTCTGATAGCCGCTTGGAAACACGGAATGGTACGTTTAGATCAGTACCATGCGACAGGCATTATGGATGCTCTTGTCATTTTCTGGATTTTGTGCTTGGTTTGGATCCAAAGCCGAAAACAGATGGTAATTTACACCATAGGTGCATCCCTGAGTCTAACCTTGATGTTTATCTCTTTTGATGAGAGTGTATACGGATTTGAGCATTTTTCATGGATAAAGGCTACACCGCAGAATTATGCGGGCTATTTCGAAACGATGACGGTAGAACCAATGCCAGACTATACTCTGTCATCGGTTGAATTAGGTGCTACAGCGGATGTGATCCCAATAGGTTTTCATTATTTATGGCAATCGGATTTAAAGCCTCATGTGAAGCCAGTAATTCAGGCCTATGCCGCCAATACTCCATGGTTGGATCAAAAAGTTGCGAATCATTTTGAAGAGAATCCTCCAGAATATTTGATTTGGCACACGAATGCATCGGGTCATTTTACTTCCATAGACGCTCGCTCAAGTTGGTCTGACACACCAATAACACTAGACTTACTCAATCAAACCTTCCATCTCCATAGTGTTGAAAAAAGTGCCTTAGTGCTTAAGAAATCTGTGAGTCCTAAACCCACAAATTCACGTGTAAAGGCTGCGGAATACAAAATGCAGATGTTTGACTGGCAGGAACTTGAACCCATTCCAGATGGATGGAACAGCGCCAATATTGAGGTGGATTATTCTTCAGGGTGGAATCGAATTAAAGCACTGATATATAGAAAATCACCTATACTATTCCAATTGAAGACGGCATCGGGGGATATTCATACCTACCGTATGCCCAATGTTGAGCACAACCATTCTATTTTAATATCAAATGACTATTGTATCGTCTCTGACTCGATTCTTATGGTTCAGGATATTGTGAATTGGCGAGTACTTGCCGATACACAGATGTATAGCACTGAAATGAGTGTGACCACATACATATCGTATGCTCCTGCATGGTTGAGTGATGCAAAAAAATTAGTGACTAATCAACTGGTTAATATTCAGGGTCAAGAGTCCATTAAACCTGGTGGTTTTACGTCAGTACTAAACCTTGAGATTGATTCTAATGTTTTAGAAAACAATTGGTGTAAAGTCGTGGCATATGCCAGCATTATTTCAAATGAAATTCCTGATGGACATCTTGTATTGAAAGCAATTCATAATGGTGAATCGATCGAACAACGTATCTATATCAATACAGCTGAAATCGGGACAAAAGGAATGTTTTTCGGCAAGGCTGAGTTGTTGTTATCCAATTCAGAATTCATGGATTTAGAAGAGATTAAGTGCTCGGTTTGGAATGCATCAAAAAATCATTCCTTCGAGGTCGATCAAATGTATCTTGCTATCCAATCTGAATAATGGCATTAATTCTAAATATAGAATCCTCCACTACAAATTGCTCTGTTTCATTGGCACATGATGGACATGAAATCGCCAGTAGAGCCATTAACGATGGTTATTCGCATGCAGAGCGACTTGCTCCGTATGTGGAAGAGATCATAATTGAGGCTAAGATTAAAAAGAATCAATTAGAGGCCATTGCCGTAAGTGGCGGGCCAGGAAGCTATACTGGCCTGCGCATTGGGGTTTCATTGGCCAAAGGGTTGTGCTTTGCCCTGAATCTTCCGTTGATATCGGTTTCCACCTTGGAGGTGATGTGTCTAGATCAATCAGTTCAGAGAAAGGCCGAAGGTATGGGCCAATTTTACCTTTGCCCTATGGTGGATGCGAGAAGGATGGAGGTGTACTCTGCGCTTTATGACCACAAACTGACACAACTGCAATCAAATCAACCCATCATTCTCGAGAACAACTCTTATGAGGAGGAGTTGTCAGACCACCAGATCATATTTTTTGGAAATGGATCTGACAAGTTCGCTGAGATATGCGATGATCCAAATGCACATTTCATGAGTGATATTTGGCCTGATGCTCGCCAAATGATTAGGTTGAGTGAGGATAAATACTCAAAAAGAGACATTGAGGATTTGGCATACTTCGAACCAAATTACCTGAAGGCTTTTCAAGCAACAACGCCAAAAAAATTATTTTAGGTAGATATGATAAAGCAAAACCATGTGGTGTACTTTGACGGTGTGTGTAATCTCTGCAATGGCTTTGTACAGTTTTTAATAAAGTATGACAAGCGAAGGCGTTTGTCCTTTGCAGCCTTGCAGTCTGAAGCGGGAAAATCAATGCTGGCACAGTTCAATAAGTCTGAGACGGAGTATGATTCAGTTGTTTTCGTTGTTGATGATAAGCCGATCCAAAAGTCGAGTGCGGCTTTGCATGTGTTTAAGACCATAGGCGGATTGTGGTCGCTCGCGTATGGTTTCATTATCCTTCCTGTGTTTTTGCGCGATTGGATTTATGATGTAATAGCGAAAAACAGATATCGCTGGTTTGGGAAGAGGGAAACATGCATGGTGCCTTCGCCTGAGATTCAAGCTCGATTCTTAGATTAATCAGAAATAGTCAATTTCCCAAATAAGAATATCCTCAGTCTCCTCATTCATAAAGATCAACCCTTTGGGCCAGCCATCCTTGTCAATTACGATTGAAAAGGATAAACACTGCTCATTGTCGCACCACCGTCCTTTACTGGTTTCATAGTTGCTGGGAAAGTCAATTTTAATGGTTGATTCATTTAAAACATTGGTGTAGCTGTATTGAATGAGGCTGTCATTTCTTAACTCCACCTTGTACTTTGAATGAATGCGACTTCCATTCCAAGTTTCTTTGGATATACTGGTGCTATCTGAATTCCATTCGGTGATTATTTTCTAATAAGGAACATCATATAGTCCACCGATCATTTCGGCCTTTCCATTTTTAAATCGAATGGTCTCGACTTTCTCCTTCTCGAATAACTCCCATGTTTGTTTTCCTCGCTTGGTCTTGATCTCTCTATATGTGATACTGTCATTCTGTGGTTTGTATTCCACGCTTCTTTTATATAGACCAAGCGTTTCTATCTCTTGCGTTTTCGCCCCATGTTGATACGCATATTGTATAAGAATCGTGTCGATTTTCCCTGCAAATCCTGGATAGGTCTTTTTGTATCCAGCCAAGCGTCCTTTTTGATCAAAGTAGTAGTTGAAGCGAATATTTTGGTCATACACAGGCCTCGAAGAAGGCTTGGTCATTTCTTTGATTCGGATGCGTTTTATTCCTGCATCTTTTATATCTGAAGCTTTAAATGTCGGATACCTATTAAGCAGTAGTTTAGGCTGAAGGGTTTGGCCACGGGCCAATGTATTAAGCGTTAAGAAAACACTAGCGTAGCTGAACAATTGCCTCGCCCACCTTTGTTGTAGGCGCTTGACATGCTCCGTGTTTACACACATACACCAGAGTTTTATCTTCAACAAGCTTGTGTTCCAAAATAGGGATGCCGTCTGTTTTATCACCACCACAAAACAGCACATTAGGAAGATAGTACGATTGGAAATCTTGGTGTTTTTCTAACCATTGATTGCCAACAATTGCCACTTCGAAAAAGTTAGAGCTTCGATAGTGATGTAGCATCATCCACTGGCTGTAGCCGCTAGGATAGCCAGCGAAACTTGACTCCACTTGGGCCAGCATGGTAGAACTCAATGACAATAGGCTATCGTCCGCGAGAAGTAACCCTAATTTGTAAAAGCATGTTGCCAGTATTGAATTTGATGCCGGTATTACGTTATCCTTTATTTCGGATTTCTTTGCCACCAGCGCTTCATCATCTTTAGATTTGAAATAGAGCATACCATTAGGAGTTTGATCGAAATGCTCAAAAACATATTCAACAAGTTTCTTGATGGTAAGTATTGCATCGATATCAAAGGTGGCTTCATAATATCGGAGCAGTGCATAAATGAGCGAAGCATAGTCCTCTAAATAGCCATTTATGGATGATTTACCTCCTTTGTAGCTATGCCATAAACCTCCATCATTGCGCATTTGTATAGAGGTTAAAAAATCGAGATTTGATTTTGCTATTGCCAACGCGTCCTCATCTCCTGTAGCCAAATACATGTCAACCAGTCCTTTTGATGTTAATGCGTTCCAAGAAGTAAGAGTTTTATCATCCAAACCAGGTTTAACTCTTTGATTACGCTGATTTTTCGCTTTGATATCAAAGTCACGCACTATTTCTTGTAGTTTTTCTGCTGTTATTTCAAATGATTGTGCAATGGTAAGATCATCATTATGGCGCAGTAAAATATAGCTGTCCTTTTCCCATTTCCCTCTCGGATTGATATTATAGTACTGTTTGATAATCTCATAATGCTCACCAGACAGCGACTCAATTTCTGGGAGAGTCCATGTATAAAATTTTCCTTCCTCACCCTCACTGTCAGCATCAAGTGCGCTATAAAAAGCGCCTGATTCATCGATCATTTCCTCTTGTAACCATTGCTTGGTTTCAAGCAAGATTTGTTTGTAAAGTGAGTCACCATTTTGCTGGTATGCATTGGCATACAGACTGAGCAGCTGACCATTGTCGTATAGCATCTTTTCAAAGTGAGGAACTTTCCAAACTTCATCGGTGGAATATCGGGCAAACCCTCCACCAATTTGATCATAGATGCCACCGTAGGCCATCTTCTTTAAGGTTAAGTGCACATGGTCTAAGAGTGCCTTATCATCATTTTGATGTGCGTAGGCAAGGAGAAATTCGTAATTATTTGGTAGTGGAAATTTGGGGGCTCTATTGGGTCCACCCTCATCGTGGTCAAAAGACTTTTGCCAGCGAGTAAGAGCGGTTTTAAGTACTTCAGCATCAAATTCGGAAGGAGCATCGACAAGTGGTGTCATGTCCATTTCATTAAGCCCCTCGGTAAGCTTTATGGCATATTCCTCTACTTTGTTATAGTCACTTTTGTAGAGCTTGCTAAGCTGAAAAAGGGTTTGCTTCCACTGTTCTTTTCTGAAATAGGTGCCGCCAAAAAAAGGTCTGCCATCGGGCAATGCAAAACAATTCAATGGCCAGCCTCCACTACTAGTCATGAGTTGTAAAGCATCCATATACACTTGATCAACATCAGGCCGTTCCTCCCGATCAACCTTGATGCAGATGAAATTTTCATTCATGATCTCTGCAACTTCCTCATCTTCAAAACTCTCATGCTCCATTACGTGACACCAGTGGCATGCGCTATAACCGATACTGATGATCAAGGGTTTGTTCTCCCGTTGTGCCAACTCAAGTGTTTCTTCGTTCCATGGCATCCAATCAACTGGATTATGAGCATGCTGAAGGAGGTATGGACTCGTTTCGTGGATTAAGGCATTGGTGTATTTCATATCGGGTTGTGCGTTACAGCTACTGATGAACAGTATTATGAAAATATAGATTTGATGTATTTTCGCCATTGGCCTATGTTATTATGTCATTTTAAGTATCAAACACTGAGGCAGAGTCAAGGTTTGACTCATAGATGGTCTATGTATTTATGTGTGCGGTCGCAAATAGGACCAGTCTTAATCCGGATGTATTGAACTTTTGGCCTTCAAAGATCTTTTAACCAGACTAACTCGACAGCTCCTCTTTTACAATTTGAGAAATCAATTTACCATCTGCCTTGCCTTGCAATTGTCCCATTAATGGTCCCATGATCTTTCCCATGTCTTGTGGGCCAGATGCGCCCACTTGAGCAATCTTATCTTGCACCACTTTTCGAACCTCATCCTCTACCATCATTTCAGGAAGGTATTCATTAATTACATCGGCTTGAAACAACTCTTCTTCGGCCATATCCTCTCTACCTTGTTCTTGAAAAATGGCAGCGGCATCTTTTCTTTGTTTCACGAGCTTCTGCATTGCTTTTGTAACATCCTCATCACTAGCATCACCTCTACCAGAAGTGTTTAATAGAAGCACTGCGCTTTTAACAGCGCGCAATGCTTCGAGCCGTTTTTTGTCCTTGGCCAGCATTGCTTTTTTGATGTCGTCATTGATTTGCTTTGTGATGCTCATGTCGTTTTCATTTGGTTGCTCAAATTTATGTTTTATGATTGCTTGAAATATTTGGTATGAAATACTTGTATGCACTTTCACTATTGCTCGTTGTTTCAAGCTGCGGACTTCTCTGGCAATATCGAAGTCTGCACGAGTTTGAAGATTATACCTGGGCTAAGAATGATGTACTAAGATTTGAAGTCGAAATTCAAGAAGAAGGCTTGTATGATGTGACGCTATTGTTGAGACATGCTTATGGCTTTCCTTTTTCTCAGTTAGACTTACATCTTCAAATGAATGGCGGAGTATTATCCGTGCATCGAAATATTGAGGTGCCCATCATTGGTTCGGATAAAAAATACCTAGGACGAGGGTCAGGTGATTTGTGGGATGTGGATTATATCGTCCTTGACAATCAAAACTTAACACCTGGTACTTATACCATAACCGTTGCTCATCTTATGAGTCAAGAAGATCTGAAGCTTTTGATGCAGCTAGGAATAATGGTGAAAGCCAAATAAGAAAGGCGGTCAACGACCGCCTTTCTTATTTACGCTAGTTTTAGTGCACTAGTATTATTCGAGACGTATTGATGCCTAGCTCATGGGAAATACGTATCAGATAAACTCCATTATCTAATGATCTAACATCGAGTTGAATCTCTTGTCGATCATTAAGGCTAAAGTTTCCTGCTTCTAATGATTTCGCCAGTTCCCCATTGACGTTGTAAACTTCGATTCGATCGATGGAGGTCGCCATTGAAGAACCTCTAAGATTTATAATGTTTCTTGTTGGATTTGGATAAAGTTCAAATGAAATAGGGATAATTCCCATCTCATCCGAGCCTACAAATGTGGAATCACAATCTATGAAAGTTACATAAATGGTATCAGTATAGGTGCAGCCTCCTTCATTGTTGGTACCTGTAACCCAGAATGGGTAGCTTGTTGGGAATATGGATGATCCATCATGAGCCACTATAAAAAGCCCCGTTTCTCCTGTGCTCCAAGTGAAATTATCATATACATCATCCACCGATAGCGTGACACTGTCTTTTATGCATGCTTCTATGTTGTCTCCTAAATAAAACGTTTGAACAGCATCAACATTCACAAATACCGTATCTGAACCTATACATCCGTTTGAATCGGATACTTCTACCCAAGCATTTACATCTTCCTCGATAGGTGTCTCACCTCCATTGAGCACAATTATTGGATTATTTGATCCATCATACCATTCGTAAGAAGTATGTGATCCTGCATCAAGTGTCACAAGGGTGTTGTTGCAGAGATTTATATCGTCTCCCAAATCAACTTTAGGGTTTGCATTTACGACGAGGCTGAATGTATCCGTATAACTGCCACAAGTATTGGTGAAACTATACGTCACAATATCGGAGAAAGCAACTTCAGGAGCGATGATGAGCATCGCAGCGGTATCAATTACCGAAGGATCACCGTTGTAAATACCACCTGTTGGCGTGGCATTATCTAACGATATTACATCTCCTCCACAGAGTACAATCTCTTCTTGAAAAAACTCGATCTCTGGAATCGGTATCACGAAAACGGAATCCTCTGCATTCCCTGCACAGCCATTACCGTCAACATAGGTGTATTCGATCGCGGACCAATTTAGTGAGTCTGTCAATAAAGTGTCTCCAACTACTCCAACACCACTGAATATTCCACCAATCGGAGTTTCTCCTGTTATGCCCAGTGGTATTGATTGACAAATAGTGTCAATAGGAAGATTGAGCGCAACATTTGGAAGGGTGTCCTCAACTATGGTTTGTGAGTCAATTGCCACACAGAGATTTGTATCCGTTACAATGGCTGTATAGGTGCCAGCGCCAATATTCATTAAGGTGTCATTTATATTCGCAAAACCAACCCAAGATATAGAATATGGCATGATTCCTCCAACAATAGCCACGGATGCAATACCACTAGAATCAAACAGACATAGTGAAGAGTCATTGACCGCCATTGTAACTTGCAACGAATCGGGTTGTTGAAGGGTGGTATCCAATGTCAATTGACATCCATTTGAATCGGAGACTACTACAGTGTAATTGCCAGTATCCAGACCACCAATGGAATCGGTAATTGCACCTGTATTCCATGCATAAATGAGTGGGATAGTTCCGCCTGAAGCATTTACCACTACATGACCATCTGCAGAATTAAAGCAGCTCAAATTCTTCGCTGTTAATAACCCTGATAAGGCTGTTGGCTCAAAGATTTCAACAGAATCTATCGCAGTACATCCGCTAGCCGAGGTAGCTGTGACTGTATAAGTATCTGCTCCTAGACTGTTTATGGTAGCTGAGAGGCTTGAATTACTCCAATTAAAGGTGAAGGCTCCTGTCATTCCGAGTCCTTCAGCCGTTAGCTGTCCGTCATTAGATCCGAAGCAGGAGATAGTGCTATCAACGGTGATCACCGCATTTGTAAGAGTATCTAGTATCGTTACCAAAGCCGTATTGGAGTCTACGTTGCCATTGTTGTCCGTTACCGCAAGCGTCACTGTATTAACACCAATATTAGCACACGTGAACAACGATTGACTCAATGTCATCGAGTCAATTCCACAGCTATCGTAAGAGTTGCTGTCAATTTGAACTGTTGTTATGGTAATGTTTCCAGTAGAATCTAAGTAAACGGTGATATTATTTGTTGAAACTACTGGCGCGATGGTGTCAAATACATTGATCACCATATTAGTCACATCTACATTACCTGATGGGTCTATAGCTGTAAAAGCAATAGAATTTGCACCCACATCGCCACAATCGAATTGAGATTGAGATATTGAAGTGCTGTCTACTAAACAATTATCTGTGGATGCGCTATCTGCTTGCAATGCAGTGATGCTCCCATTTCCTGCGGCATCAAGATATACATCAAGCTCTGCGAATGTCAGAGCTATTGGGCTTAGTGTATCATATACCCATACATTTAACTGAGCCGAATCAATATTGCCATTTACGTCGTGCGCATAAAATTGTATAAGATTTAATCCCGTATCTGCACATACAAAAACACTATCGTTTAGTGATAAACTAGATATTCCACACACATCGCTGGTACCATAATCAAGTGATATTGCTGATGTAGATGCTGTGCCATTTGCATCCAAGTATAGCGTATCGTCTAACGCGGCTATAGCTGGTGCTATCGTATCTAGAACGGTGACTTGAATCGATGTTGAGTCAAAATTTCCGTTTATGTCTTGAGCGTACACCGTGACGACATTTATACCTGTATCAAAACAGCTAAAGGTGGTGTCGGATAGCCATATACTGTCGACCTCACAAGAATCTGAGGCTGCTGCACCAATGGTATTTTGGTTTATTGATACCGTACCATTAATATCAAGATAAACCGAGTCATTATTTGCGGAAACTACAGGTGCAACAGTATCTGAGACCATTATTGCGGCAAGAGCCGAGTCCATATTTCCATTAACATCCACTACTATTAGGTTTACATTGTTGATTCCAACATCGGAACAATCAAAGTCAGTCTGACTCAAATACATTGTATCTATAGCACAGTTATCAAAACTTCCATTGTTAACATCACCCGTATCCAATGTTGCGATTCCATTATTTGATAATTGTAAGGTCACTGAATTAACGATTACTGTTGGAAGCACTGTGTCATTTACATCGATAAATAGGGTGTCAGTTCCAGTACAACCATTCGCATCAGTAATAGTAACTGTGTGCGTACCAGCAGAAAGTCCTATGACATTGGCAGTATTACCTCCCGAGCTCCAATTAAAGGAATAACTAGGAGTGCCACCAACTGCAGATGTAGTTCCTGTTCCTGTGGCGCTTGCAGCACAAGAAGTTGTTGATGTTGCCGTTGCTGTAGCAACCAGTAGTGTAGGCTCAGTAATAGTAATGAAAGCCGTATCAGTACAACCATTGGCATCGGTAACAGTCACAGTGAAAGTACCAGCGGTAAGTCCAGTAGCTGAAGCAGTGTTTTGTCCGTTGCTCCAAGCAAATGAATAAGCAGCGGTTCCACCAGAAGCAGAAGCGATAGCTCCACCATCGGCACCACCGTTGCAGCTTACGTTACTATCGAGCGCAGCAGCAGCAATGAGTGCGGTAGGTTCTGAGATGGTCATTGAAGATGAGTCAGTACAGCCATTCGCATCGGTTACTGTTACTGAGTATGTATTGGCGCCTAAACCAGTAATTGAAGCTGCAGTAGCTCCATTATTCCAAGAGTAACTGTATGCAGCGGTACCACCAGTTGCGGATGCTGTGGCACCACCATCTAACAGTCCGTTGCAACTTACATTACTATCGATCACCGTTGCGGCAATTAATACTGCGGGCTCAGTAATGGTCACCGAAGAGGAACCGGTACAACCAATGCCATCGGTAACGGTTACGGTATATGTTCCAGCAGTAAGTCCAGAAGCAGTTGCATTAGTTCCACCACCACCAGACCATGCAAAGGTGTACCCAGCAGTTCCACCAGATGCGGAAGCGGTAGCTGAACCATCGTTGCCGCCATTACAGCTTACGTTGGTTGGTGTTCCAATAGAAGCGACTACTGGAGTTGGCTCT
>MDTG01046485.1_pt1 | contig 13942 bp, 14 predicted proteins | sample 811421 | NCBI WGS metagenome assembly MDTG01 (sample SAMN05326645, study PRJNA326480) | marine metagenome | isolation source: seawater | place: Pacific Ocean: South East | collected 2011 | reverse complement strand
GTAAACAACGATACCTGAAGTTTTACCATCTTCACTGATAACATAATTTTTATAAATTGGACTATTTATTATTTCATCAAACCCTCTTTCCCTATCGATTTCCGGATAAGCTAAAGTTTTAAAATTTTTAAGTCTTTCCATTAATCCTTCATCTGTACTTTTCAAAAGAGGTACATCAATGATTGTTATTACACTGTCTACCCATGTTAACTTTTCAATTTTTGATTTAAGTAGCTGAAGATTAAGTATAGTTTCTTTATCTGTAAAACTTGAAACCGGTTCATAAGTTAGGACTAGAAAATCTTTAGACCCGTAAGTTTCATTTATTTCTCTTAAGTACTTAAGATCTGGATCCCCTTCAAGTAATAATGCATCTGAAGAAGCATCTAAATTAAAATTTTTTGATTGGTAAAGAGAAAATGTTATTAAAATTACTAAAATAAGAAGCGTAATTTTTGCGAAGTCTGTAATTATTTTTTTATAAATATTAGCGAACATACCAACATTTCAGATATATCTTAATTTTTTTATAACTAAAGAAAATTTGTGTTAATTTTTGCTTAAATCTTTGAATTTTGTATAAATTCCTTCAAATTCTACTTTTACAGTGCCAGTCGGACCGTGCCTTTGTTTACCCAAAATAATATCTGCTAAACCATTAACATCGTTCATTTTCGATTGCCACTCTGCATGTTCAATTGACCCCAATTTAGGTTGTTTTCTCTCTAGATAATACTCTTCCCTGTAAACAAACATCACCACATCAGCGTCTTGTTCAATTGATCCTGACTCCCTTAAGTCTGCTAACTGAGGTTGTTTGTCATCTCGTTGTTCGACTGCTCTTGATAGTTGGGATAGTGCTAATACAGGAACTGATAATTCTTTTGCAAGTGCTTTTAATCCTTGAGTTATTTCAGAAATTTCTTGAACTCTACCATCATTTTTATTAGAGCTCGATCTCATTAATTGTATATAATCCACAACAATTAAACTTAATCCAAAAAGTCTTTTAATTCTTCTTGCTCTATTACTTAATGTTGCAATAGTTATTGCTGGAGTTTCATCAATATATAACGGAAGATTATAAATATTTCTTGAAGTTTCAATATATCTATTTATTTCATCTTCAGTAACCTTACCACGTCTAATATCGTCAGATTTAATTCTTGCTTGTTCGGAAAGAATTCTAGTCGATAGTTGTTCTGAAGACATCTCTAGCGAAAAAAAAGCAATAGATGACTTTTCTTGTCTTTTTAAAATATTTTGGGCAGCATTATATGCAATATTAGTAGCTAAAGCTGTTTTACCCATAGAGGGCCTGCCTGCTAAAATAACTAAATCTGATTTATGTAAACCCCCTAATTTTTCATCCAAATCTGATAACCCCGTAGGAACACCAACAATTCCATGGTCATTTTGCACAGCTAATGTTGCCATTTCTATCGTTTGATCTAAAGCTTGATTAAATTTTAAAAATGATTGAGAAAAACTTCCTCTTTCAGCTAAATCAAAAAGAGACTTCTCAGTGTTTTCGATTATATTTTCGGCATTTTGTTCCCTAGAATTTGCATTTAAGGTTTCAGAGGATAATTCATCTGAAATTTGTACCAATTCTCTTCTTAAATACATCTCGTGAATAATTTTTGCATAATCTATTGCTTGTTTCACTGATCCAGAAAATCTCGTAAGTTTAACAAGATATTCTGTACCACCAACATCATCAAGCATATTATCTTTCTCAAAAAAATTTTTTAAAGTAATAGGATTTGCAATCATTCCTTTATTATTTAAATTTTGAATTACCTCATAAATTTTGATGTGCGCAGGATCATAAAATATATTAGAGCTCACTAAAGAAGATACCTCATCAATAATATCGTTATTAATTAATATAGATCCCAGTAATGCTTGTTCTGCCTCTAAATTAGATGGTTGTTTGTTTTCTTGAATATTTTGAACTGAATTAATTTCTTTCACTAAATCATATTAAAATAAAGGTTTTTTCTATAAAGAAAAAAGTTACACACTTTTAATAACCCTCTGTGGAGAAGTTACTTAGATTGTATTTTGACTATTTTTAGAGAAATGACTGACTTGACTTCAGCATGAAAATTTATATCTACCTTATAAACCCCGATTTTAATTAATTCTTCTTTTAAAATGATTTGAGACGGACTAACATCTACATTAATATTATCCTTAATTATATTTGATATTTCCTTAGGTTTTATAGAACCATATAAATCACCATTTTCTTTACTTTCCTTATAAAAAGTAAATGTTTTATTATTAATTTTTTTTGATATTTCTATAAATTTATTTTTAGTTTCGAGATTTCTTTGATTTAACTCACTTTTTTGTTTTTGAACTATTTGAATATTTTCTTTATTTAATCTTAAAGCCTTTCCTTTTTTCAAAAGAAAGTTTCTACCATAACCATTTTTGACTTTAACCGTATCTCCAATTTTACCTAAATTTAAAATATTTTCTAATAAAATTAATTCCATCAAATTAAACCTAAGATTTTAGCTTTCTTGATTTCCCTTGTTAATTTTTTCTGTTTTCCGAATGAAACAGAAGTAATTTTTGAAGAAATAATTTTTCCATTATCAGAAACATATTTTTTAAGTAAACTTATATTTTTATAATCTATTTTAGGGGAGTTTTTAAGAGACAAAGGGCATTTTTTTGAAAATTTTGCATCAGATTTTTGAAAAAGACTTAATCTATTTAAAGAATTTGAATTTTTTTTCTGATATTTTTTATTTTTTCTTTTTACCATCACTAAAACTTAATTTTTTTTAAAATACTCATTTTCCATATCAAGCTCTTTGTATTTTACAGTAAGAGATCGAATTATTAATGAATCGATTTTTATTTTTTTTGAAATTTCATTTATCGTTTTATTATCACCTTCGAATTTAAAATGAATATAAAAACCTTTTTTATAGTTTTTAATTTTTTTAGCTAGATTTATTAGACCCCATTCTTCAGTTTTTAAAACCTTACCAGAAGAATTATTAATTACCCCTAAATATTTATCTTTAATCAATTTTAGGTCCTTTTCTGCTAAGTCTTGTCTAGCTATTATAGTATTTTCGTAATAAGCCATATATAATGTAATATCAGTTAAGTTATATGTTTTTAAAAACTGGTTTATACTATAATGATAAATTTTAGCAATACTAATAATTACTGAAAAACTCGACTTAATGAACTCTTTATTGTTTCCAGGTCAAGGCTCTCAAGTTGTGGGAATGGGATCCGAACTTTACAAAAAATTTGATCTTGTTAAGAAAATATTTAAAACAGCTGACGAAAAATTAAATTATTCAATTTCTAAAATTATTTTAGAGGGACCAGAAGATCAACTTAAGTTAACTGAGAATACTCAACCAGCTATTTTAATAGTTAGTTATTCTATTTTTAAAATTTTAGAAAGTGAAATTAATTTTAATATTAAGGACTTCAAATTTTTTGCAGGACACTCCCTAGGAGAATATAGTGCATTGGTGTGTTCTAAATCTTTAAATTTTGAAGATGCTTTATATTTACTAAGTGAAAGAGGTAAAGCGATGCAAGAAGCTGTGCCAATAGGTAAAGGCTGTATGCTAGCAGTTTTAGGATCTTCATTGAATGAGTTAGAAAAATTAATTCATTCTAGACTAATTAAAAAAGGTATTTGTGAGGTAGCCAATGATAACGCAGATGGTCAAATAATTGTAAGTGGAGATAATGAGGATCTGAACTCCTTATCCTTATTACTCAAAGAAAAAAAAATTAAATCAATTCCACTGAAAGTGAGCGCGCCTTTCCATTGTTCGTTGATGCTCTCGGCTGCAGATAAAATGAGAGAAAAAATTAAAAATATAAAATTTAAAAGTCCAGATTTAGAGGTTATAAGCAATGTAAATGCAAAACCTGCAAATGACCCTTATAAAATACAAGAATTATTAATAGAACAAATATATTCAACGGTGAAATGGAGAGAAAGCTTAACTTACATGGCGAAAGAGAATGTAAAAAACTTCATTGAAATAGGTCCTGGTAAGTCTTTAACGGGAATGGTGAAAAGAACCTTGAAAAATGTTAATTGCTTTTCAATTAATACTATTGCTGATATTAACAATTTTAAAAATGAATTTAAAAAATAAAAAAATATTAATTACTGGTGCAACAGGGGGCATAGGTAGTAGTTTAGTCAAAAAATTTCATCACTTAGGAGCTCATATTATTGCCAGTGGTACTAATGAACAAAAATTAAATGATATAAGTAAAAATTTTTCAAATGTACAAGTTGAAAAGTTTAAATTAGACGAGCATAATAATATTGAAGAATTTATAGAAAAAGCCTTTAAAAAATTAAATGGTTTAGATGTTTTAGTGAATAACGCGGGAATCACATTAGATAATCTATCTATAAGATTGTCAGAGGAAAACTGGAAAAAAGTATTGGATATTAATCTTACGTCATCTTTTTTAATGTGTAAAAGTTCGATAAAAAAAATGCTTAAACAAAAGCATGGAAAAATAATAAATATTACTTCTATCGTTGGGCATACTGGAAATGTTGGCCAAGCTAACTACTCTGCTTCAAAAGCGGGTATAGTTGCATTTTCAAAAAGCTTATCATTAGAATATGCTAAAAAAAATATAAATATAAATTGTGTTTCACCAGGATTCATAAAAACTGATATGACAGATAAAATTAGCGAAGATTTTAAAAAAATACTTTTAAGCAAAATACCTTCAGGTAATCTAGGATCAAGCGAAGATGTTTCAAATTGTGTAGCTTTTTTAGCGTCAGATATGTCAAATTATATTCACGGTGAAACTATACATGTTAACGGCGGGATGTATATGGCTTGACAATTCTATGCAATAATTTATTAAGAATTACAATCTAAAGAAAGGAATTCATGTCGGAAGAAGTAAAAAATAAAATTAAAAAAATAGTTGCAGATCATTTAGGTATAGAAGAGGAAAAAGTTACAGAAGAAGCAAGTTTTATAGATGATTTAGGTGCAGATAGTTTAGATACTGTTGAATTGGTTATGGCTTTTGAAGAGGAATTTGGATCAGAAATTTCTGATAGTGAAGCTGAAAAAATATTGACTGTAGGTGACGCAATTAAATTTATAGAGAGTAAAAAAAGCTAATAATTTTATATAATTTTTTATGACACCTGATAATAAAAATATCATGGTCGTTCTTTCCTCGCCTTCTGGTGCAGGTAAAACAACAATAACAAAAAAAATCCAACAAAAATTTAACACCTTTAAAATATCGGTATCTCATACCACTAGAAGGCCGCGACCCAATGAAATAGACGGTGTCGATTACAATTTTATTGACGATAAATCTTTTAAAGAAAAAATAGATTCAAATTTTTTTTATGAATATGCAAAAATTTTTGATAATTATTACGGTACGTCTAAAATAATAGTCAATAATTTAATTAAAAAAAATGATATTATTTTTGATATAGACTGGCAAGGAAACCAGCAATTGTCAAAATTTAAGGAATTAAACTTGATAAAAATATTTGTGACCACGAAAAGCAAAAAAGATTTGAAAAAAAGGCTTGTTACTAGAAACCAAGATAGTAATATTGAAGTTGAAAAAAGATTAAAATCCTATGAAATTGATATGAAACATTGGTGCGATTATGATTATATAATTATCAATGAAAACTTAGAAAATTGCTTTAGACAAGTAGAAAATATAATTTCAAAATATAAAAACATTAATCAGTCATTTTCAAGAATCTCAACGGCCCTGTAATAGAACTCTTTTTCAAGATCTGACGGTCTACTATTTTGATTTAAGTTATTAAATCTCTTAATTTGTTTTTCATTGAATATTTTTTCTAAATTTTTTTTTATCATTTTTCTTTTATTCGAAAAAAAAATATTTGTTATATTTTCTAGATTATTAATATTTTTAATTTTTATACTATTTTTTATTACAGGACTTAAGTGTAATATTGACGAATTTACTTTAGGTTTTGGATAAAAACAATTTGAAGAAATATAAAATTTATTTATAATTTTTAATCTATAATTTGTAATTATTGATAAACGACCATAAGATTCACCAGTAATTTTTTCAGCTACTTCTTTTTGAAACATTAAAATGAGATCTGTAAAATCAGGTGGCCACTTCTTAAATTTTAAAAATTTAATTAAAATTTGTGATGAAATATTATACGGTAAGTTTCCAAAAATTATTGTATTTTTTTTAATTTTTTTTTCAATATTGATTTTAAGAATATCTTCATTTAAATATTCAATAAATTTTTCTTTTCTATACTTAATTTTTAATTGATCTAAAAGTGTTTTATCTTTTTCTATTAAAATAAGAGAGTTTGGCTTTTCTTCAATAATTTTATCTGTAATTGCACCTCTACCTGGTCCAATCTCAAAAACATTTTTTTTATAAATTTTTTTTAATCCTAAAATTTTTCTTGTGATATTATGATCTATAAGGAAATTTTGACCTAGAGATTTTTTAGGTCTGTTCATATTAATTTATCTTATTTATAAAATTAATACATTCATATAGGCTTTTCATACTGGCAATATTTTTACCTATTATTTCACTAGCAGTCCCATGATCTGGCGATACTCTGGTGTAATTTAATCCTAAAGTTATGTTTATAGCATCAAATTTAAATAAATGCTTAAAAGGTATAAGAACTTGGTCGTGATACATGCCTATAACAACATCATATTTTTTATAATCTTCTTTAAAAAAATTATCTGCAATCATTGGCCCTTTGATACTACAAAATTTTTTTAACTTTTTTATTGCAGGTATTATAATTTTGATCTCTTCAGAGTCTTTCTCCAATTCACAGTTGTGGGGATTAAGTCCTAATACAGCTATTTTGGGTTTTTTATTGAACAATTTATAGTAGTAGCTTATTAAAGTTTTTACCTTTTTAACAACTAAGTCTTTTTTCAGGTTTTTAGACACTTCTTTAATTTTTAAGTGTGTAGTAAGCGGTACTACTGAGAGTTTTTTGTTGTATAAAAGCATAACTTCTACAAATTTATTAGATAAATTTTTTTTTGCCAAATATTCTGTGACACCATAAATGCCTCTTTTTCTAATTAAGTTTTTACTAATAGGGCAATTAATAAAACCTTTAATATCATTTTTAATACAAATATTATGAGCTAAATTTAAGCATCCTTTAACGTAATTGGAAGCTTGATTTTTATTGACTTTAAAGCAATTTGAAAATTTCAAAGGAAAATCAATTATCTTTAAATAATTATTTCTTTTTTTTTCATCAATATTTTTAATTAAGGCTAAATTTATTTTATAATTAAGTCTCTTTCGTTGATTGTCTATCAATCTATGGTTTCCTATCAAAATAATTTTTTTTCTTACCGGGGTGCTTAATTTTTTCCATGCTTTAAAAATTAATTCTGAATTTATACTATTTGGGTCACCAGTGACTATAAAAATTTTTTTATTCATTGTACCTCAATTAAAGTATTATTTCTTTTTTTTGAAAGGTGACTCACAGAATATAGATTTAAAAGTTCACTTTTTTTTGCATTAATTAAATCCTCTTTAATTTTTTTGGTGTTTATTTCATTATTAATTTCAATGAACCTTTTATCTATTACTTTTAGAAAAATTAAATTTTCACCGTTTATTATTGGCTTAGATACATCTCCAATATTTAAAGACTCAATCTCATCACTTATATTATTTGACATCGATTGTAATTTAATCCAGCCAATCTCACCCCCGTTTAATGCAGAAGTTGAATTACTATATTTAACAGCAGTATCGGAAAATCCTATACTATTAATACTTTCTTTTATTTCCTTTATTAAATTTTGCATAGAATCATTATTATAGTTTAACTCTATTTCTGCAACTTTGAATTCTTCAATATTTTTTTGATTTTCAATTAAATTTATTACTTCTTGTTGAATTTGATCCTCGTTTATTTTTATCTTTGCTGAGTAGACAGCAACTATTAGCTTTTGCCACAAAAATTCTATTTTTACTTCTTCTAAATATTGATCATAATCTATATTATTTATCTTAAAAAATTTTCTCAATTCTATCGGATCAATATTCAACTTTTTTGAAATATTTAATAGATGTTCTGTTATTGCTCGTTGATTGGTTTTAAAGTCGTAATTTTTTAACTCACTTTTTTTAAGTTTATAATCTATTAGTTTCCTTAATGATTGATTTTTAACATTATTTATACTCTCTTGAGTAATAGTTTGGTTAGATAGTATCAGAGAAGTATTAATTCTATTTTCTAACTCTACTAGTGTTACAATTTCATTTCCAACTTTTACTATAATCTTATTTTCAATTGATGATTGAACAGAATTTATGCTAAAAAAAATTAAAAAAAAATTTACAAATATAAGTGAAATATTTTTCATTAATTACTAATAGACGGGGAGTTTACCGAACCAAAAGTCGACAAAGTTATTTTGAACATTAATGAGTTTTCAGCTTCTATCTCCGAGTCATTATAAAATTCTCTTCTGTAGAAAATTCCAGCTTTAAAACAATCATTTAAATATTCATAGCTTAGATCATAAAATTCTGAAGAATTAGTAATTAAATTTCTTTTATTACTAAATGAAAAAATACTATTTTCTCCTTTATTATATTCTAAGGCTGTTTTAAAATATTCATTGTTTCCTGATTTTTTTTCTTCTTCTAAATAGTTCATTTTAAAAGTAATATTATTGCCTATGTAGTTCATATTAACATCGTTAAGATTTGTCTCTTTATAATTTTGATCTACAGAAAAATTATACTCTAAAGAGAATTTTTCATTTTTATTATAATTAAAATTTCCTATGACATCAGAAAATCTTTTATCTAAACTAGAGCTATCTGGCATATTTTTATTATTTTTCTTTTCATTTACAATTTGACCTAGTGAAAAACCAATATTACTTTTTTCTTTCTTAATTTTATAATCAAAGCCAGCAGTTAAATTGGTTCCCCCCTCGAAATTTTCATTAGATTGAATTCTGTCTAGCTCGAATAAATTTTTACCATATAAATTAAAATCTACTTTTTCTTTTCTCATATAATTTGGAGAATACTTTATTAACATTTTTGGTGTCAGTATATGATTTGACATACCTAAATTACTTTTATAAAAATCTAAACTTGCTAAATAGCCTATAGCACCGAAAATTTCGCTAGTGGTATCTGGTTTAAAACCATCAACATTTTTGACTTCATAATTTATATTTTTTAATTTAGTCATTATTTTCCCATTTAAAATTTTTTCTGCAAATGGTCTATCAATATTCCAATCGAGATTATTAGTTAAAAATCTCTTATTTTTATTGGTATCATAATTATGAACTTTAAAATTAGTTCTTAATTCTCCATAACCAAATTTACTACCAAACAATTGTTTTTCATAATTAATTTCAGGTAAAATAAATTCGTATTTATCATTATAGGTATCTGCTAAAGTACGGTAATTATTTAAATTCAAAGATAAAAAAGAATTTTTATTTTCATTTATTCGCGAATAATCAATATAATTTTCTAATACCTCTGCTTCGTAGTCTATTAATTCAGAGTCTATTTTGTATAATTTTAAATATTTTTTATCTGATACATGCTGTAAATTAATTTCAAGATTGTTACTTATTTTATTCGATGTATCAAAATCTTTAAGAAAATTTACAAAAACGTGAGATTTATTGCCAACCTTTTTAGTTTTGGATGTTTTTTTATATCCTTCAGTGTAGCCAAAATCAAAAATAAAATTTGAATCTTTAAATGCTTGACGGTATTCACCCAAAAATAGAGGGTGTTCTGATGCAAACAATTTAGAATTTATAGTTAAATCTCTATCTTTGTTAATAGCCCAAAAATACGGAATATTAATACCAGATCCTAAATTTTTTGTATCAGCGTAAGAAGGTACCAAAAAACCAGACCTTCTTTTTACTGTTGGGTCAGGGTGTGCTAACTTAGGAAAAAAAAAAATAGGTATATCATATATTTTTATCAAAGCACTTTCGTAAAAGATTGTTTTCTTAATTTTATCATGGCTCATTTTTTTTGCTTTTAGTTCCCAAGGTGGACATTTGTCCTTTTTTCTATAATCACACATAGTAAAATTACTTTTAATAAAAGTAGATTGATTTTCTTTAATACTTATGGTGTTAGCAAATACTCTAGGTTTGTTTTTATTATCAAACATAAAGTCCTTATCGTTTATAAATAATTTCGCATCTGAACCTATTATTTCTTCTTTTTTTTCGTCAATATATATCTGTGTAAAATTGTATGAATTTTTTAATTTATCAATAACTTTTATTGAACCCACTGATTTAAAAATATTTTCCTCTTTAAGATAACTAAAATTGTTTAAATAAATATTATTATTGTCTTTATCTCTAATAATAGTTTCCTCGCTCGAGGTTATGGACGATTTATTATTATCTAAAATAATATTACTTGTCTCAACTTTGTAGCCTTTTATGGTTTCTAGACTTGTTTTTCCTAAACTTTTAAAAATTTTTAAATTATTATCATAAGTTGCTTCTTTACTTATGAATACATTTCCATTTGAATCTTTTGAATTGATATTACCTATTAGTTTAAGAAAATTAGAATCTTTATTATATTCCACATAATCGGCTTTAAGCAAGTTATCAAATTCGTCTTTAACTTCGACATTGTTTTTAAATATCGTAATTCTAGTTTTTTTATCAATAGTAATATTTTTTGCTTTAATGTCTAGTTCTCCGGCAATCAGTAAATTAGAATAAAATGATAAGAAAAAAATTAAAAAAAAATTATTTTTCATTTATTTGTAAAATTCCGATACTACTAAATATTCCTATGATTATAATTGGCATCCAAGTAGCTAATGTAAGAGGTATTCTATTTGTTTTACCAAGTGCAATAGATAAATCTTTTAAATAGTATATGATAATGCAGGCAATCAAACCAATGATAATAAACCTTGTGTTCTTCGATTTTCTTAAAGTTCCTAAAACCAAAATAGAAGCCAAAGAAGTCATTGTTAGAAGAAAAAATGGCATAGATAGCATTTTATGAAAACTCTGTTTTAAAAATATATTATTATAACCTTGATCTAATAACTTTTGATAATTAGTTATTATATTAATAAAAGATAAAGTATCAAAATTTTTATATAAATTTGTAATTTTTTCGTAAGTATATATTGAATTAATCTCTAATTTTTTTTTATCAATTTTATTAAATAAACCATCTTTAGGTTTTAAAATTACTACGTCATTTAATATCCATTTATTATTTTGTATGTTGGCAAATTTTGAATATATTTTTTCTATTAAATTATAATTTGTATCAAAATTATAAATTGTTACATTTTTTAAAACTGATTTTTCAATCTCTTCAGAAGAAATTATTCTCTGGCCTTTTTCAAGTCTCTCTTTAATCCAAAGTCCATTTTTGTTAAATGATACTAAGTGATCAATATCTTTTGAATAACTTGCTTTAGTTTTTTCATAATACTTTGACATGGATGAGGTAATTGGATTTACAAGAAATAATACAATCCAACCTATAAAAAACGATATTAATGATATTAATAAAAATATTCTAAAATTCGATACACCAAAAACTTTTATTGTAAGTAAGTCTTTGTTATCCTTTATGTCTATAATAAACTTCATACTTGTAATAAAAATTATAAAAGGTAACAATTGAATCATCATACTTGGAATAAAAAGACAGGTGAGTATTATTGGTGTAAAAAAACTAACTTCTAAGTTTTTGAAAAACTCAATCTCCTCAAATAAATTTAGAATAATTCCAAAACAATAAAAAAATAATGTAACTTTAAAAAAAGTTTTTATATAATTACTAAATAGATAATTTATTAATATTTTATTCATTACTTTATTCTTTTTGAAAATTAAACTTTAAAAAAAAATAGATTAAAATTGTTAAGAGCACAGGAGAGGCTATAAATATATTTGAGATTAGTTTACTGAGCCCAGTATACCTTATTATTGTTTCTGCATATAAAAGCACAAAAAAAGAATAAAGAAATATATTTATTTTATTTAATAAAAATTTATTTTTATTATTTATTAAAAGAAAACATATAATTAATGCTGTGACTGGAATGAAAAAGGGTAAAATAACTCTTCTATTTAAAGTTGGTATAATCTCTTTAACTAAATTTTCATTACACGCTTTATCATTAAAAATATTTTTTTTTAAACACTCTATTAACTTTATTGTAGAGGTCTCTTGAATCTTAGGCTTTTTAATAGTTGTGCTCTGTATATTGCCCAAATCAATTTTTAATTGATCAAATTTGACTACATCATTTTCATTAGAATTGTTTATAGAAATAATTTGACCTTTAAATAACAACATACTTTTATCATTCACTATCCCACTTTTTGCTATAATTGTATTAGAATTCTTATTATTTCTTGATGAAATATTTTTTAAAACATTAGAATTGTCTTGTAAAAAAATATTCTTAATTTGATTATCAATTTTTTCATCAACTATAAAAGTAAGACCATTAAAAGAGTCACTAAATTGCTGAACCCTGATAGTAGGAATAAAAGAGGTAAGTTTTTCATCTCCAAGCAAACTCCTTGATTTATTTAATGCTAATGGAGTAATGAATATGGAAAATATTAGGTAAAAAAACATTATTACGATTGAAATAAAAAATAATAGATTCACTAATTGAATTTTTTTTACGCCCGAGGTCCATAGTATAATTAATTCTTTCTCCTGGATTTGTTTGACTATAAAAATTGTTAAAGATAATAAAAAAGCCAAGGGAAAAAATTTAGTAATAATTCCAAAAAGATTTAAAAATGAGTACAAAAAATATGTTGTTATTGGGTAACCACTCTCAACTATTAAATCTAAAAAGTTAACGGCTCTAACTGTCCAAGCGATAGCACTCAAACCAAATAATATAGTGAAAAAGGTTTTTAAAATATTTAATGTATAGTTCTGATAAATTTTGTTTTGAAGCATTTGTTTATTTTGTATATAAGTAATTCATCCATCAAATAAATTCAACTTAAGAGTGAACAATGACAAATTTAACGTTGAAATATCGTATATTTGAACATATATACCTATCATCTTTAACATAAAACATTAAAAATTATATGTCAGTTAAAATTAGTTACTCAAAAAAACTAACCAACAAACCTACTTCAAGTATTGTTTTATTTACAAATGATAAATTCAATTTAACAAATATAAAAAAATATATATCTACCAATGAATTTTCTTACATAAATGATTTATTAAAAACTAGTGACCTTAAAAAAAATATATTTTTTTATGAGTTAAGTTCAAAAAAAAAGATTATTTTAATTTCGATTAAAAACAACATAAAGACTTCTGATGTAGAAAATTTAGGTGCAGAATTTTACGAACGAGTTAATTACGGTAAAAATAGTGAGTACTTTGTAAATTCCGACAGTATAGTAGGTAAGCATGAGAATTTTGTAGGCCATTTTTTACATGGTATAAAATTGAAATCCTATGAATTTATTAAGTATAAAAGTAAAAAAGAAAAAAGGCTTATTAATATTAATGTTATTGGCACTAAAAATAGAACCTCATTTTTAAGTCAACTAAAATTCAAAGCTCTAGAAGATGGAACCTTTTACGCGAGAGATTTAGTTTCAGAACCTGGAAATATTTTACATCCAGATGAATATGCTAAAAGATTAAGCTCTCTTAAGAAAGACGGTTTGAAAGTAAGTATATATGATGAAAAAAAATTAAAAAAACTTGGTATGAACGCCCTCCTAGGAGTAGGAATGGGAAGTATAAGAGGATCATATCTTGTAACAATTGAATGGAACGGAGCAAAGAATAATTCTAAACCTTTAGCGTTTGTTGGAAAAGGAGTAACTTTTGATACGGGAGGCTATTCATT
>MDTG01229098.1_pt1 | contig 13943 bp, 10 predicted proteins | sample 811421 | NCBI WGS metagenome assembly MDTG01 (sample SAMN05326645, study PRJNA326480) | marine metagenome | isolation source: seawater | place: Pacific Ocean: South East | collected 2011 | reverse complement strand
CTTCCAAAAACATGACATATTGAATTAATAAATGATACAGCATTTAGATCTCTATCCACCACAGTTAAATAAACTGTTTCTGGATTAGAAGTAACATACGATTTTTTCGAAGTATAAACTTTATCAATATCGATTTTTGATATTAGATTTTCAATAAACTTATCGCTTAAAATTAGATCAATATTAATGTTATTAAAATCTGGGTCACCTAATTCTGTTTCTTTGAATTCATAGCAAACTTTAGATATTTCAGCTTGAAGATGATATCTTTCAAAACTTGAGGATGGAAATTGATCAATTTTTAGTTTTTCGTTTATAGCCATCATCATTAAAACAACTATACCAGGTCCATAAATTGGGCATTGATGTATTTTATAATTTTTATATGAATTTGAGATTGTAGAAGAGAATATTGTTTTTTGAGAATAAAAATCTTCTTCTGAATGTAATCCACCAAGATTGTTGAGAGTTTCAACCATATCCTTTGTAACTGCGCTATTATAAAAGCCTTTTATTTTTTCTTTACCAATTAATTTGATTGTATCTGCAAGAGGAATATTTTTAAATACATCGCTAAAATTATAACTTTTACAATTTTTTAAAAATACTTTTTTACTATTTTCATTTTGTTTAAGTTTTTTCTCTTTTTCTTTCCAAGCATATGCTTCCACTTCATACACGGGAAATCCATTTCGAGCATAGTTTTCTGCACTTTTTAAAATTTCCTCTAAATCTAGTTTACCATATTTTTCATGCATTGAGCACCAAGCATGTACTGCCCCTGGTATAGTCACTGAATGTGGGCTTGTTAATTCAATTTTTTTTATATTTCTTTCTGTAAAATAATTTAAATTAGCTTTTTTTGGGGCTATGCCAGATCCATTTACAGCTACTGGATTTTTACCATTGAGAGAAACAATTGCAAAGCAATCACCACCAATGCCAGTAGCACTTGGGCAAACAACTGCCTGAACAGCTGATGCAGCTATTGCCGCATCTATTGCATTACCGCCTTTTTTAAGTATGTTGATACCTTCCAGGCTACTCAAAGGATTGGAAGTAGCAACCATACCATTTTGTGCTAGAATGTTTGATCTACCAGGATAAGATAATTCTCTCATATTTATGTTTTTAATATTATATGTTTGACAAAATAAATCCTAGAATTTAAAGACGTTTTTTTATGAAAGTCAAATGTTCATTAAAATCTGCTAAATCACGAGATAAAGACTGTAAGCTTGTCAGAAGGAAAGGTAGAGTTTACGTGATTAATAAAAAAAATCCTAGAATGAAAGCGCGCCAGGGTTAACCTTTTTCAGTCAGATATTTTTCTGCTTCTAAAGCTGCCATACATCCCATACCTGCAGCAGTAACTGCCTGCCTATATATTTTGTCTCTTACGTCACCTGCAGCAAATACACCCTCAATGCTTGTTTCAGTACTCTCATTTTTAGTAATGATATAATTTTCATTATCCATTTTCAATTTATCTTTAAATAATGAAGTTGCTGGATCATGACCTATGGCAATAAATGCACCATTTATTTCTAATCTAGATTTTTTATTATTTGTTGTATTTTCTAGTGTTACATTTTTTAACATTAATGGGTTATCATCTCCTGTGAACTCAATAACTTTACTATTCCAAATGACTTCAATTTTTTTATTTTGAAAAAGTCTATCTTGAAGTATTTTTTCTGCTCTTAATTTATCTCTTCTGTGAACAATAATAACTTTTGATGCAAACTTTGTTAAATACAAAGCCTCTTCAACTGCGCTATTTCCTCCACCAACCACAATAACTGTTTGATCCTTAAAGAAGAAACCGTCGCAGGTAGCACATGCGGAAATACCAAAACCTTTAAATTTGTTTTCACTTTCTAAATTTAGCCACCTTGCTTGTGCGCCTGTAGCAATTATAATTGATTTTGATAAGAATTTGTTTCCTGACTCTGTCATTGATAAAAATGGTTTATGATCAAAATTTACTGAGGTAACTATGTCATTATGGAATATTGTTCCAACTTTTAGAGCTTGTTTTTTCATTTCTTCCATTAGCCAAGGACCCTGAATTACATCTCCAAAACCAGGGTAGTTTTCTACATCAGTTGTAATTGTAAGTTGTCCACCAGGCTCCATACCTGAAACTAGATGTGGTTCCAAATTTGCACGAGCGGCATAAATTGCAGCGGTATAGCCTGCTGGTCCAGAACCAATTATCAAGACATTATTTTTAATTGTACTCATAATATTAAATAATTAATTATTAAGTTTTAATTTTCAACTGGCCAATCTGTTTTAAAAGAGACATAGTTCACTTGAATACATCTTCTTTCTTTTTTAATTTCTTTTAACTCTAGACCATGCCATGTATCTTCTCCAGAAGAAAAGAAATAACCAGAATTATGGACATACTCAATTGTTTTGATTAGTTTAAATTCTTTATTATATAAATCAGTGCCTAAATTGGAAGATTCGTTGTATGGATTTGCCCAGATCATCATTGTCATCAACTTTTCAGATATATCTTTATGTGGTTTTAGCCAAAAACCTTTTTTGTCTCCAATAATTTCTAATCTAACGAATGAATTAGATAAATCTTTATTTATAATATTTGATATTTTTCTAACCAATTCAGGACTCTGTAAATTTTTAATTATTTTTGTTAGATATGGAAAACTATCACAATTATCTTTTGTTATAAATAATCTTAGTTTACCATCGACTCCTTCGCCTGTGTGATCAGCTGCCCTAGTCCCATCATAAGCTCTTTTTCCACCTGGGATTTTTGAGTATGAAATTTCATCCAAAGTATTATTGTTTAAACAATTAAAAAACTGCCAATGATTGAAAGGGAAATCTGAATGCACAATGTTATCAAGATTCATAAATTCTTTTTATAATTCTTTCTTTTATAATTCCAGCAATTCTTTCACTTTCATTCAGTTTATTATATGACCATTCCTCTAATCTATTTTTTTTTGCTAAATCTCTAGTAATATTTAGTTTTCTAAATTCATCGTGAAATCTTTCAAATCTGATACTCTTTCTTTTGAATGGTAAATGATATACATAAATAGGCATTCCCGAAATAGAAGCTTCAGAAATCATTGAAGTAGAATCAGAGGTTATTATAAAAAACTTTGAATTATAAAGTGCAAATTCGTAAGGATTATCACCATCTCCTAACCAAACTTTGGCAATCCTAATTAATTTTGTTTTTATTAGTTCTTTAATTGTTTGACTAGTACGTCTAGATGAAATTATTAAAAATTGTAAATAAGAATTTTGTTTTTTTAACTCAATAATTCTGCTGCATAATTCATTTGCTATTTCTTTTGAAAATAAATAATGGTTGTTTTCACCCCCAATTATACAAGTGACCAGATTCTTAGTTTCAATATTAAAGTTTTTATTTGTTTTTCCTCCAATCTTAAAATTATGAAGAGCACCTGTTGAATTAATAATATTTTCACCCTTAAAATTATCATGATTAGGAGTAATAATAAAAGAAAATTTTCTAGATGATATTTTTGGATTTTGAATATGAATGTTAATTAAATTTGAATATTTTCTTTTTAAATATATTGATAGATATACACTTTTTCTGCCACAGCTAATTAAAATGTCAGGAATATTATTTTTAGGCAATTTGTTTTTGAATGACCAATTATAAAAAGGTAAAATGCCTGGTTGTAACTTACTCCAAGGAAAAATAAGATTTGTTTTTATTTCTGTAATATGACCACTAAGACCATACGCTAAACCTCGGGTTTGGCTTATCATGCCTTGAGAGCCATCAGTTAATGACCAAATTTTTGGGTTATTAATATTCAAATGTATTTTACAGAAATTATTGTATAATTTTTTATACCCTTTGGGCTATTAATTTCAACATTATCATCTACTGACTTTCCAATTAATCCTCTAGCTAGCGGACTATTTATTGAGAGTTTCTTTTTCTCAATATCTGATTCATATTCTCCAACAATTTGATATGATTGTTTTTTACCACTATCATCATCAATTATTTCAATTGTAGCTCCAAACTTAACTTCATCACCACTCATATTTTTAATATCAATAACATCAGCCCTACTAATTGAGCTTTCTAAATCAGAAATTCTTCCTTCAATAAGACTTTGTTGTTCTTTAGCATATTGATACTCTGCATTTTCAGATAAATCACCATGACCTCTAGCTTCAGCAATTGCAGCTATAATTTTTGGCCGATCAATTGACGTTAACTTTTTTAACTCTTCTTGAAGCTCGTTATATCCCGTTGCAGTCATGGGTATTTTATTCATTTGTCTATGATGTTTTATTTATATTTTTAAGTCAACAAAATTTAATTTATATTTTGTAAACTCTTTATTTTAAAATCATTATTTTTTATATGTTCTATAGCATCTACAGCTACTTTTGCCCCAGCTATAGTTGTATAATATGGTATGTTATACATAAGTGACGTTCTTCTAATACCATAACTATCTTTAACTGAAGATTGAGATTTAGTTGTATTGATAACCAGATCAATTTTATTGTTAATCAATGAATCCACAATATGAGGACTGCCTTCTTTAACTTTATTAATTTTTTCAGCAATAATACCATTTGTATTGAGTAATTTTGCAGTTCCTATTGTAGCTACAAGATTAAATTTTAAATCTTTAAGTTTTTTGGCAATTGAAATTATGTTATCTTTATTGTCATCATCTACAGAAATAAAAACATTTCCTTTAAAAGGCAAAATATTTCCACAACCTATCTGACTTTTAACATACGCAGATAGAAAACTTTCATCAATACCCATAACTTCTCCAGTTGATTTCATTTCTGGACCAAGAATTAAATCTACTCCATCAAATTTATTAAAAGGGAAAACTGACTCCTTGACATTATAATTAGACATTTCTGATATTTTATAGTCTTTTAAAACTTCTTTTAATTTTTCACCTAACATAATTTTAGCAGCAATTTTGGCTATTGGTATACCTCTAGCTTTAGCAACAAATGGAATTGTTCTACTTGCTCTTGGATTAACTTCTAAAACATAAATTTTATTATTTTTTATTGCAAGTTGAGTATTCATTAATCCTACAACATTGATTTTATTTGCAATCTTACTTACCCAATCTTTAATTTTACTCTGAATTATTAAGTCTACTGAATAAGGAGGAAGAGAGCAAGCACTGTCACCAGAATGAATACCTGCTTCTTCAATGTGTTCCATGATACCTGCAATAAATATTTCGCCTTCTTTATCTCTTATTAGATCTACATCAATTTCTTTTGCCTTTTCCAAATATTGATCAATTAGTATTGTGTTATTATTGGAGACTTCCATTGCTTCTAATGAATATAATTTCAAGTTCTTTGAATTGTACGCAATTTGCATTGCTCTACCCCCTAAAACATAAGATGGTCTTATTAATACTGGATATCCAATAGCTTCTGCCTTTTCTAATGTCTGCTTAACTGAATTTGCAAAAGCATTTTTTGGCTGGTTAATTTCTAATTGATTTAATATTTCACTGAATCTATCTCTATCTTCAGCCAAATCAATTGCATCAGTAGAGGTGCCAATAATTTTAATTCCAGCAGCCTCTATTTCTTTAGCAATTTTTAACGGTGTTTGACCACCAAATTGTACAAAAACCCCTAATACGTTACCATTAGTTGATTCCTTTTTATAAATTTCAATTACACTTTCGGCAGAAAGGGGCTCGAAGTACAACCTATCAGCCGTGTCATAATCTGTTGAAACAGTTTCAGGATTACAATTTACCATTATTGTTTCTATCCCTCTTTCTTTCAATGCATAAACGGCATGCACACAGCAATAATCGAACTCAATTCCTTGGCCAATCCTATTCGGACCACCTCCTAGTATTATTATTTTATTTTTATTTGTAGGATTGGATTCACAAAATTTAGTATTTTCAAATTCCCAATCATATGTTGAATATAAATAAGGTGTTTTAGATTTGAACTCACCAGCGCACGTATCTACTAATCTATAAACTGGATGTAGATTGTTTTCATTTCGAAATTCCCTAACCTTAATTTCACTAATTTTGAGCAAAGAAGATATTTTTTTGTCAGAAAATCCATTTTTTTTGGCAAGCAATATAATATTTTTATCTAAATTATTATTGGATACAATATTTTCTATATCTATTATTTCATTTATTTGTTTAATAAACCATTTATCGTATTTGGTAATTTTGTTAATTTCTTCTAAACTTTTACCTTGCCTTAATGCTTCGCCGACAAGAAGTAATCTTTGAGAGGATTGTAATTTTAGTTCATCAATAATATTTGCCTTAAAATTTTCGATATTTTTTGGTGTATCTAATCCATAAAGACCATACTCAAGAGAACTAAAGCCTTTTTGAAGTGATTCATTAAATGATCTTCCTATACTCATTGCCTCTCCAACTGATTTCATAGATGTAGTTAAATAAGAATCAGCTCCAGCAAATTTTTCAAATGTAAACCTAGGAATTTTTGTTACAACATAATCAATAGTAGGTTCAAAACTAGCTGGTGTTGTTGTTGTAATATCATTTTGTAATTCATCTAACGTGTAACCAACAGCAAGTTTTGCGGCTATTTTAGCAATAGGAAAGCCAGTAGCTTTCGAAGCCAAGGCTGAAGATCTACTTACTCTAGGATTCATTTCAATAACATTGACTTCTCCATTCTCTGGATTGATTGCAAACTGAACATTAGATCCACCGGTATCAACTCCGATTTTTTTAAGAACCTTGATGCTATCATTTCTTAAAATTTGATACTCTTTGTCAGTCAAAGTTAAAGATGGTGCAACAGTTATACTGTCACCAGTATGAACACCCATAGGATCAACATTTTCAATAGAACACACAATGATACAATTGTCTTTATTGTCCCTAACAACTTCCATTTCAAATTCTTTCCAGCCAGATACAGATTTTTCAACTAAAATTTGATTTGTTGGACTTGCATTGAGCCCTCTTTTTGACAATTTTAAAAATTCACTGTCATTATAAGCTACACCTCCTCCAGTACCACCCAATGTAAAACTTGGTCTAATTACTAAAGGTAAACCTAATTCAGTTTTTACTTCTTCAGCTTTTATTATATTATCTACTACATAACTTTGAGGACATTTTAGACCAATTTCTCTCATTGCATCTTTAAATTTTTGCCTATCTTCAGCTAATTCAATAGCTGTAGGATTTGCACCAATCATTTTAACATTGTATTTTTTAAGAATACCACTTTTATATAATTCCATTGAAACATTTAACGCTGTTTGCCCTCCCATTGTTGGTAATAAAGCATCTGGTTTTTCTATCTCAATAATTTTTTCAACAAAATCTTTCGTAATTGGTTCAATATAAGTTTGATCAGCTAGATTTGGATCAGTCATTATTGTTGCTGGATTTGAATTTATAAGGATTATTTTATATCCCTCATCCTTTAATGATTTACAAGCTTGAGCTCCTGAATAATCAAACTCACAAGCCTGACCTATAACAATTGGTCCTGCGCCTACAATTAAAATAGTTTTTATGTCAGTTCTTTTTGGCATGCTTATTAATTAAATCGTAAAAATCTGAAAAAAGATAATGACTATCATGTGGACCTGGTGATGCTTCAGGATGGTACTGAACACTAAAAACAGGAAGATTCTTGTGTTTTAAGCCTTCGTTTGTACCATCAAACAAAGATATGTGTGTTTCTATTATATCTTTCGAAAATGTATTTCTATCAACTTCAAATCCATGATTTTGTGAAGTAATTTCAACAATATTTTTGTTCAAATTTTTAACTGGATGATTAGAGCCCCTATGTCCTTGAAACATCTTTTTTGTTTTAGCACCTAAAGCCAAGCTTAATATTTGATGACCTAAACAAATACCAAAAGTTGGAATTCCTTCTTCAATCAATCTATTTAATGTTTGAATAATTTCCTTTCCAGTTTCATGTGGGTCTCCTGGACCATTTGATAGAAATATACCATCTGGTTTTGTGCTTAATATTTCATCAAAACTAGCTGATAAATTTAATATAGTTGGCTTTAAATTAAAATCATTAAGATTTCTTAAAATATTATGTTTTATGCCAAAGTCTAAACATGTAACATTATACTCTTTATAATCCTTATTTTTCATATTAAAATTATTAGACCATGTACCTTCAATCCAATTATAGTTGTTGTTTGTTGAAACAACTTTTGCAAGGTCCAAATTTTCTAATCCAGACCAATTTTTAATTTGAATTTTAAGAGCTTCTAAAGATACCTCATTTTCACCAAAATAAATCAAAGCTACTTTCATGGCACCTTCTTGGACAAGTTTTTTAGTTAAATATCTTGTATCAACACCAAACAAACAAGGTATATTATTTTTTATAAAAAAATAATCTAAATCGTTTTCAGCTCTCCAATTAGAAAAAATATTTAGAGGTTGATTAATTATACATCCATCTGCATATATTTTATTAGATTCTTGATCATTAGAATTTGTCCCAACTATACCTATATGTGGAAAAGTAAAATTTATAATTTGTTTTGTATACGAAGGATCTGTAAGTGATTCTTGGTAACCAGTTTGAGATGTATTAAAGCATAGTTCACCAACTACTGCTTTTTGGACGCCTAGACCATAACCCCACAGAACTTCACCATTTTCCAATACCAAAGCTGCTGTTTTATTGATGTGTTTATAGTTTTTTTTTGTAACTTCCATTATTTTAGATGATGCAAAATGATGTTTACTATGCATTTATACTTATCTAGTCAAGGATTAGTTGAAATAATTAAGAACAATTATATTAGTATAATTTCTTTTTATAAAGATAAACTAGGAGTAAAAAAACTAAATGAATTTAATTAAACAAATTGAAGAAAAATACAGGGCCTCGATCAAAGAAAAAGACAGCATTTCAATAAATACTTTAAGATTAATAAAAAGCGCAATTAAAGATAAGCAGATAGCATTAAGAGGTACAAAGTATGATTTTGCTGATGAAGATGTATTAGTAATATTACAAAATCTAGTAAAGCAGAGAAAAGATTCAATTGAAGCATTTAATAAAGCGAATCGTCAAGACTTAATTGATAAAGAACAAGCTGAAATAAATATTATAACATTTTTTCTACCAAAGCAAAAAAGCGAGAAGGAAATCATACAAATTATAGAGAACATTATTAAAGATAACAATTTATCTTCAATTAAAGATATGGGTAAATTAATGAATATAATAAAATCAGAGTATTTTGGTGTTGTTGATATGGGGGTTGCTGGCAAAATAGCTAAATCTAGTTTAAACAAATAATGTCTTTCTCAAAGAATGATCTGGATTTAATAAAATCAAAGATTACTCTTTCTAATGAAATTGAAAAGAAGACAAAATTAATTAAAAAAGGTAAAGACTATTGGTGTTGTTGCCTTTTTCATGAGGAAAAAACACCTTCGTGTAAAATTAATGATGATTTAGGATCTTTCTATTGTTTTGGATGTGGAGCTAAAGGAGATATTTTTACAATATATACAGAAATGTATAATTTTTCTTTTCCTGATGCTGTTAGAGAATTATCAAAAAAGGTAGGACTCAATATATCTGAAGAAAATTTTAGCAAAAATAAAAAGGATGAAAGAATATTTAAAATAATTGAACTATCAACTCAATGGTATGAAAATAATCTTAAACTTCATAAATTCTCAAAGGAATACTTAAAAAATAGATCTTTATCTGACTCCACAATTAATAAATTTAGAATTGGTTATTCTAATAACCCTAAAACAACTCTTTATAGTTTTTTAAAAAAAAATAATTTTAGTGATAATGATATTTTATCAAGTAACGTAGTTAAGTTAGATTCCAATAATAAAATAAGAGATTTTTTTTATAAAAGATTAATCTTTCCAATTTTTAATGAACAAAATAAAGTTATTGGATTTGGTGGACGCGTTTTAGATAATTCAAACCCTAAATATATTAATTCGCCTGAAAGTAGATTTTTTAAAAAAAGAAATATACTCTACAATCTTAATGAAGCTAAAAAAAATATTAGAACAAAAAAAAATATGTTAATTTGTGAAGGTTACATGGATGTAATCAGTTTATATGAAAATAATATAACGACAGCAGTTGCACCATTAGGGACATCATTTACAGAAGAGCAATTGAAATTATCTTGGAAGTATGTTGATAAACCAACTATAATGTTCGATGGTGATACCTCTGGAATTAGGGCATCTTACAAAGCAGCTTTGATGACTCTTCCATTTCTAATACCTAATAAATTTATTCAATTTGTAATTCTCCCGGAAAATTTAGATCCTGATACTTATATTAACAAGTATTCATTAAAAGATTTGATTAAAATTCTAAAAAAACCACTCTCAATAATAGAATTCATTTTTACACAATCGGTATCATCATTAGATCTTAAAAATGCTGATAACAAAGTAAGTTATGATAAATATATAGATGATATTTCTAATACAATATCAAATAATAAAATAAAATATTTTTATAAAAGTGAACTCAAAAGACTTTTTTTTGAAAAACTAAAAACAAAAAATAAAAAAATTAATTTAGGTTCTAAATTATCAAAAATAGACTCTTTAAAAGATAAGCAAATATTATCATTTATTGCTGCATTTGTATTTCATATAAAAATTAGAAAAGTATTGAGAAAAATCCTTATTGAATCAAATTTGTTAAATAAAGAGCAAATCAATTTTATTAATTTTATAAGTGATAACGATTTGATGTCATCAGATTTACAAAATAACGAAAATATTAAACTTCCCAAGGAAATTAGTGAAATTATAGAAAAATGCAGCCAAAACAGCATATTTCAATTATTTCCATATTCTTCTAAATCTTATGAAACAAATAAAACCCTTAATGAGATTAAAGATTCTGTAGAAAATCTTAATACAAGACTTTTAAATTTGAAAAAAATAAATAAAAGCCTAAATGAATTTAATGAAAAAAAAACTACTTTAAGTTGGGATGAACTTAAAAACATAAATTTAAATAGGAATGAAATTCCAGAGGAAAAAAGTTGATGGTTTTAAAAAGTAAAAAGAAAAAAACTTCTACTAAAAGTAATTCTAAAAAGAATATTGCTAAAAAGAAAAAATTATCGAAATCATTATCTAAAAAAAAATCAAATACTAAAACAAAAAAATTATTAAAAAAGAAAACCTCTATTAAAAATCAAAAAAAAAAAATAGTTAAAAACAATAAAAACCAAAAAACTATAAAAAAAAATATAACAAAAAGTAAACAAGCTACTGAATTAAAAAAAATATCTAAAAATAAAACTAAAAATATTTCATCTCTATTTGAAGAAAAAAAGAAAGAAATTTTTGAAAAATTAATAAATAAATATAAGATTGATGGTGTTTACACGCTTAAAATATTAGATAAATCAATTCCAAAAAAATTAAGAAATGAAGAAAATTTAGAAATTTTAAAAAAATTATTTATCGAAAGTGGATTAAAAATTTATTCTGAAGAAGAGGCAAATGATCTAAAAAAAACTGCTAAAGATGAAGCTTCAAAAACAGATGAAGCAAGTGATGACGAAAAAAAACAAACTGGAAAAACTGATGACCCAGTGAGATTATATCTCCGTGATATGGGTGCAGTTGAACTTTTAAGTCGTGAGGGTGAAATCGCAATTGCAAAAAGAATTGAGGCTGGAAGAGAAAAAATGATTGGTGCTATATGTGAAAGCCCAATGACTATAAGATCTATTATTAATTGGAAAGATGCTATTAAGGATGGAACAATGCTATTAAGAGATATTGTGGATCTAGAAGCTACTTATGACATGTCTGATATATCTGAAAGTAAACTCGAAGATACGTTTAAATTAATTGAAGGAAATACTGAAGAAAAAAATAAAAAAAATAAAGAAAAAACTGATGATAATGAAGAAAACAATAAAGATGAGGAAGCTACTTTAGAGGATGAAGAAGAGGGATTAAATGTTTCACTTGCAGCAATGGAGGAAAAACTTAAACCAAAAGTATTAAAAGATTTTAATGACATCACGAAGTTATTTAAAAAACTTCAGAAGCAAAGTAATGAACTTATTAATGCAGATAAAAAAAATATAAAAAATTATAATTCTTTAGAAAAAAAATATAAAAAAGTACAAAAAGAAATGGTCTCTGCTATGAAAGCAGTACATTTCAATTCTTCTACAATTGAAGCTCTTATGGAGGCCTTATATGAGTTAAACAAAAAACTTATTTTAAGAGAAGGAAAAATGCTTAGGATGGCAACAAGTGCAGGAGTTAAAAGACAAGAATTTATAGATCAATATTTAAGTTTTAATTTAGAAAAAAACTGGATACAGAGTATTTTATTATTGAAAGATAAAAATTGGGAAAAATTCATTAATAGAAATCATATTGAAATAAATAAAATAATTGAAGAAATTAGAGAAATTCAAGAGGCATCTGAATTACCTTTATATGAATTTAGAAGAATAGTAAGTACCGTTCAACAAGGTGAAAGGTCAGCTAATAGAGCAAAAAAAGAAATGATAGAATCTAATCTTAGACTAGTTATTTCTATAGCAAAAAAATATACAAATAGAGGATTACAATTTTTAGACTTAATTCAAGAAGGCAATATTGGACTTATGAAAGCAGTTGATAAATTTGAATACAGAAGAGGTTATAAATTCTCAACTTATGCTACCTGGTGGATCAGACAAGCAATCACAAGATCAATTGCTGATCAAGCAAGAACAATTAGAATACCAGTACATATGATAGAAACAATTAATAAAATTGTCAGGACCACAAGACAAATCATGTCTGAAATTGGAAGAGAGCCTACCCCAAATGAACTTGCTGAAAGATTGCATATGCCTCTAGATAAAGTAAAAAAAGTTCTTAAAATTGCAAAGGAACCAATCAGTCTCGAAACACCAGTTGGTGATGAAGAAGACAGTTCACTGGGAGATTTTATTGAAGATAAAAATGCACTTATTCCTATAGATGCTGCTGTTAAAAGCTCTTTAAGAGATACAACAACAAGAATTTTATCTTCCCTTACTCCAAGAGAAGAGAGAGTTTTAAGAATGAGATTTGGTATTGGAATGAATAGCGATCATACATTAGAAGAAGTTGGTCAGCAATTCAGTGTTACTAGAGAGAGAATTAGACAAATTGAAGCGAAAGCTTTAAGAAAATTAAAGCATCCAACAAGAGCAAGAAAGCTAAAAACCTTTTTAGATGAATAAATGGAGTTAGTCCTTCTAGGTACTGGTTGCCCAAAAGTGGACTATAAAAGATTTGGTCCCTCAAATCTTATTCAAACAAAAAGAGCAAAAATTTTAGTTGATTGTGGATCGGGTATTACCCAAAGGTTAGATCAATTAAAAGTATCTACCTCCGATATCGATGCTCTTTTTTTAACACATCTTCACTCTGATCATGTTGTTGATTTATATCAACTTATAATTTCATCCTGGCATTCTTATAGAGTAAAGCCTTGGGCTATATATGGCCCTAAAGGTACCAAAAAATTTGTTAAAAATATAATGAGTGCATGGAAAGATGAAAGAATGCAAAGAATAAATTATGAAGCAAGATCGTCGACACAAGCTTTCAAAATAATTGTTAAAGAATTTAAATTAAAAGGTAATCTTAAAATAAAAGATTTGAAAATTACATACTTCGAAGTTGATCATAAACCTGTAAAACATGCATTTGGTTTTAATTTCTTAAATAAAAATAAAAAACTTACCATTAGTGGTGATACAAGACCATGTGAAAATATAATGAAATATGCCCAAAATGCAGATGTATTACTTCATGAAGTATTTATTGATGGTGAATTAAAAGAAACAAATAAAATGAGATCGAGACGCACTCTTCATAATGTTAGATCCTATCATACACCATCAAGCCTCCTTG
>MDTG01014310.1_pt1 | contig 13943 bp, 11 predicted proteins | sample 811421 | NCBI WGS metagenome assembly MDTG01 (sample SAMN05326645, study PRJNA326480) | marine metagenome | isolation source: seawater | place: Pacific Ocean: South East | collected 2011 | reverse complement strand
TTCCTATTATACTCTATATATCTATTTTTTAATGAAAGGTAATTAAGTTTTGAACTTTTTTGTCCTTGATTTTTTGTTAATGCAATAGATCCTACTGTTCCTTTTTTATATGATTTAATCAATTCATGTAGATTTATATCAAAAAGAGTATCTCCATTCATCAATATAAAATCATTTAATTTTTTTTTTAGTTTTCTTAATGCACCACCGGTTCCTAATAATTTTTTTTCTTTTAAACAAACAACTTTATTAAAATTAAACTCTTTGTTGTTAAATTTATTATAAATAATTTCACTTTTATATCCGGTAAGAATATAAATTTTTCCAAAGTTGTACTTTGAAATATTATTAATCAAATAGGTAAGAAAATGTTTTTTATTAAACTTTAACATGGGTTTAGGTAAGTTATTTAAATATTTCTTAATTCTTGTTCCTTTACCACCTGCTAGAATAACCAGATCAACTTTTTTTTTTTGATACAATTTATTTTAAATTATGTTTTTTAATTTCTTTAATAATATATTGTTGTCTATTTTTCGTTTGGTCAAAAATTTTCCCAACATAAATTCCTAAAACCCCTAACGAAATAAGAATATTTCCAGAAAAAAAAGATATTATAACTAAAATACCAGCTGTACCAGGAACTGACAAATTATTTAATTTTAGATATAAGGCATAAATTAAGATTAAAATAGATAATATAATTCCAAATAAACCAACGATAATAGAGATATAAAGTGGCTTAGTTGAATAAGAAGTTAGACCTCTTAAAAACTCTAAAACAGGACCTTTGCTGAAAATACTAAAATGAGTTTTTCCAGATAGCCTTTCATTTCTATTATATTTGACAAATGATTGTTTAAAACCTGCCCAAACAGAAAGGCCTCTAATGTAAGGATCAAATTCTTTTTGATTAATAATTATATCAAGAACTTTTTTTGAGATTAATTTAAAGTCTCCAGCTTCAATTGGTAAATCTATATCAGAAAAATAATTAATAACTTTATATGCAAATTTAGTTGTGAACATTTTAATTTTATTTTCTCCCGATCGTTTAGATCTAACAGTGTGAACTACTTCAGCACCATTTTCATACTCTTTTATAAGATCTGGAATTAATTCAGGTGGATCCTGTAAATCTGAATCCATATAAATTACACATTCTCCAGTGATATTTCTAAAGCCAGCTAAAACACAAGGCCCAACACCAAATGTTCTGCTCATGTTAATTATGTTGATTGGATTTTCTTTTTGTAAATTTATCAGTATTTTTTCAGAATCATCTGAGGAATTGTCATTTACAAATACTAACTCATAATTCCAATTATCAATCTTCTTAAAAACTTCCTTAACTCTTTTAACTAATTCCTGAAGATTTTTTTCTTCATTTCTAAATGAAAAAACTATTGATATTAATTTCATATTTTAAAGTCCTAAAATCTATAATAAGTATAATTTTTTCCAATTAAAGTTTTATCTAAATCTAATTGCCATGATGAAGGGAGAATTAATCCATTTAGATTGAATTTCGTAGAAATTTTTAACCAATTTTCTCTAGGTCTGTCTTCAAAAATTTTTTTATAGGAATTTTCATACCATAAACCTCCATGATTTTTTTCAGGTGGGTTATCAAACCTGATCTCAAAAACTTCCTCAATAATTTGGTGTATAGGCAAAATTAAGTTTGGAACATATGGTAAATAGTCAATAGACTCTATACAAATTAATAAAGGTTTTTTTGATTTTTGTATAGTTTTGCTACAAACGTCAGAAGAGGTTAAAAAATAACCATTATCAAATTTTTCTCTTTCAATTTCTTTCCAAAAATTTTTATCATATTTTTCTTTGATAGTTAAATTTGAATAAAGGTTGTTTATTTTTTTTAAATATTTCTTATAAAAAATTGCTGGGTGAATTAAAATTAATAAAGTCAAAAAAAGTAACAAAAATTTTTTATTACTAAAAATATTAAATAAAAAATAAAATGTTAAACTTAAAAGGACTGACATCCCCAAATATGAGTGGATAAGAAATAGTCTCGATGGCATTACTTTTATAATTTTCTCATGAAAAATATTTGGAAAAATTTTGTAAGAAAAATAAATTAAAAATGAAAGACATATATGAACAATTAAAATTCTTAACATTAAAATTGTAGCGTAATCTTTATCTTTATCCTTATTTTTAATTATATAAAGAAGTGCATAAAAAATAATTAGTAAAGAAAGAAAAATATACTTATAATTAATTAAAATTATGTTACTCCTATGTAATTCCCAATAAAGCATATAAGTATTAAACAAATTGTGATCATATTCAAAAGGTATAGGAATTTTAGATGTTTGAAAATAAACTATACTCGATAAAAAAAGAAACACAACTAAGGAGAAAATTACAATATTACTTTTATTCTTTTTAAAAGAAATTACAAAATCTTTTTTGTAAACAAAAATAAACAAAAGTGCTAGAAATGAAATCCATAACCCAATAACAACATGCATTGATATATTTATCAAACAACAAATAATTGCTGTTCTGAAAAATCTATTTCCAACTAATCCAAGTATCAACACTGATAAAGATGAACCTAACATTCCGTTGCTGTGTTCCGAAAATATTAAAACTGGATAATCCAAATCGCCTAAATTTAATTGAGTCATAATTAAAAATATTGCTATTGATAAAGAGAGTATTTCATTTTTTAATAGCGCTCGGGAAATCAAATATATTCCTGTTAAATTCATAGAAGTGCTTAAAAATAAAATTAAAAAATTTAATTTTTCTGGAGAAAATCCTAATTTTATCAAGATAATCAAAATTTGATAAATCGAGGTATAGCTATTAGAAAAAACTAAATTTAGTAGAGATAAATCATTAGAAGAAATTACTGTTTCTGACAAATATAAAGATGCATTAACTGCCCTCTGCTCTATATTTGAATTAAAAAATGTAACGACAAGTGAAACAAAAATAATGAAAATAATAGAACTTACAAATTTATTAGAAAGAAAAAATTTTCTCATTTTTAATTTATTCAATGTTTGATCATCAAGTTCATGAATTATTTTTATTGTTTTAACAAAATAGAAAATTTCTACAAATTTTTTTCAAGATAATCACATAAAACTTGCCCCATCAGTAATTCAACAACTTGAATAACAGATGTATTTTTTGTTTCAAATATAATTGGGCAATTTACATATTTCTTTATTTTTCCGCCCTTATTTCCTGAAAAACAAGCTGTAAAAATTTTTTTCTTTTTTGCTAGTTTTATAGCTTCTATTAAATTTTGACTGTTTCCTGAAGTGGTTAAAGCTATAGCAATATCTCCTTTATTACCTATGGCTTCTAACTGTCTTGAAAAAATATATTTAAAATTATAATCATTTCCAATCGCTGTAATTGCAGAATTGTCAGTTGACAATGCTACGGCAGGTATTGCCTTTCTAATTTTTTTATATTTTACAGTTAATTCTGTTGCTAAATGTTGGGAATCCGCAGCGCTTCCTCCATTGCCAAAAAATATTATTTTTTTCTTTTTCTTTATAGCTTTTAAACACTTTATACAAAGTGTTTCAAAACTTTTAATACTTATAATTTCTTTGAGTGTTTTTTTTAAATTATTAATTTCATTATTTAAGAGTTTATTTACAATTGAGTTATTCATACCTTTTAAATATACTATTCCTTAGAAAAAAAACATGTTTATTTAAAAAATTATTAAATATGTTTATTTGCAATTAAAATATTAGAGAATTTTTTTCTATTTTTAGAATATAGGAAGTTTTTTTGCAGTATATATCTATAAAAAAAATTTTTTAATCTAAAACTTAATTTTTCAAATAAATTAAAAGATTTTATAACAACTAAATAAAACTCTGATAATATTCTCAAAATTAAAAAATTTATTTTGTTTTTAGAAATATAATTTCGAATCCTTTTTTTTAAAAATTCTCTTTCATTGCTTGTTAGGGGTATTCTCCTAGTCTTAAAATCTGTGATAATAAAAATGCAAAACATATAATCTAAAAAATAATTATTATAATATTTATTAATATTTCTGGGAATTTGATAAAATGCTGAAAAAAGAAATCCTGATCTTAATCTTAATTGCCAAAAATATGGATCAATTTTTTTTGACAAATAATATCCGTCATTCTGTGAATGGTTTAAAAAAACATTATTTTTTATATCTAATTTTTTTTTTGAAAGATCTTTAATTAGATTAACAGCATTACTTTTGTTGCTTGTACCTATCCAAAATAATGGTTTTTCGACTCTTAAAAATTTTTTTGTGAACAATGATATCACAAGCGCTGAATAGACATCTGGGTTTGGTTCGTTATAAAATCTATTTTTTGATTTAGATGTAATTTGATCTAAAATTTTTTTTCTAACAATACCTGAAGTATATAATAATGGAAGATTTTGGTATGAAGAAAAACCAAATAGTGTTTTGAATAACTCAATTTTACTATTTTTAATTTTTATTTTTCCTGTATCTAAATACCTCACTACTGTTTTTCCATAAATGTGTTCTATTCCTTCCCAATAATAATAGGCCCTAGAACTAGATATCGCTTGTAAATCATGACCCTCGTATTTTTTTAAAATATTATCAACTTTTTTAAAAAAATTACTAACTACTCCATCATCGTCTCCAATAATTGAGACCCAATCACCTCTAGCTTTTTTAATTAACCATTCATAATGTTTAACCATTGAAAAGTATTTGGGGGTTTTAATTATTTTAAGTCTTTTATCCCTTAACTTTTTAAGCTTTAAATCACTTTTGTCTGTTGTGTTATTTAAACTTACAATTACCTCACAATCATCATATCTATTATTTAAAACACTCTTAACTGCATAATAAAGATATTTACCACCATTACTGCTTGGTATTAATATTGAGTACTTAACCATTTATTTTACTGGCAATTATTGATTCATTAAAAATTATATGGTCAACATTTTTTTTTAATAAAGAATTAATCGCATCTTGAGGATTACATATTATAGGCTCCTCATGGCTATTAAATGATGTATTCATTAAACACTCTTCCTTAGTAAATTTTTCATAATTATATAAAATTTTATAAAACCAATTATTATCACTTTTGTTTAATATTTGAGGTCTTGCAGTTTTATCTACATGCACTGCTGCTGGATAATTTTTTATAAATTTTTTGTTACATTCATATGTAACTGTCATAAATTTTGCCAAATCATCATGATTTTTATAATTCTTAAAGTTTCTTTTTGCAAATCTATCAATTAATACAGGTGCAAAAGGCATAAAATCTGATCTATTTAGTCTTTTGTTGACTATTTTATTAATACTTTTTTTTGTTGCTGGAAATATAATTGATCGATTACAAAGTGATCTTGGTCCAAATTCCATTTTACCATTAAAGATTGCAATAATTTTTTTTTTTTTAAATTCTTTAATTATAAATTTTGTAAGTTTTTTATCATCATGAATTTGAAAATAAGATAATTTTTTATTTTTTTTTATAAATTTTTTAATATTTACATCTGAAAATTCTGGTCCTAAATACATATTTCTAATTCTATTTTTTTTTGAAAAAGAATATTTGTGCAAACCACCTAAACATAAACCGAAATCACTCATTGGAGGGTTCACAAATAAATATCTGTTTGAGTTAATTTCTTTTAATTTCTGGTTAAGTTTAACATTAGCAAAAATTCCACCACTCAATAACAAATTTGATTTATCTGGAATATTTTTATTGATATATTCAATCAAAATTTTTTCTAAAACATTTTGAACTGTTGAAGAAATATTTTCTTTTGAATATTTTTTCATATCTTTAAAGAAATTCCCCATATCCCAACTATTCTTTCCTTTTAAAAAGAACGGTATATAATTATTTCTTATGTCTCTTGCTACAATTTTGTCGCCACGAACTTTGAAAACTTTTGTGAATCCAATTTTTTTTTCTGGATTGCCACGTGCAGATAATCCTGTTAACTTTCCCTCATGTCTTTCGGCTTTGTACCCTAATCCTATCGTTACATTACCATAAAGGTATCCTAATGAGTTAAATGAGGTATTTCTCGTCAAACATTTTAAATTTGCGTCTTTAAAATACCATATAGCACTTGAGGTAAATCCACCTTTGCCATCACAGGTAAGGATATAACCTTTTGTTTTTTTTTGAGTAATAATTGCTGATCTAGCGTGGGCCTCATGATGATCAAGATAAAATATCTTGTTTTTTTTTACCTTTTTTTTAACACACCATTTTTTAAATTTATTAATTGATTTTTTATTAAATTTAACTTCAGTATTATATCTATGTTTAAATACCTTTTTATCGTAATCATTTAAATTTTTTAATTCATTGTTAATTTGTTTTTTTAACTTATTTGAGGGGTAAATAGACTCATGGCTACAATAAATTATCTTATCAACATCTGATAAGCTTGTGTTGAGTTCAGACAATAAAAAATTAATTGTCCTATAAGGTATCCCTGAGGAGTTTTTTATCCTAGTAAATCTTTCTTCAGACGCTGCAAGTAAAACTTTAGACTTAGTGTCATATATAGATGCTGAAGATTCACTATGATTCGTTATAGATAATATAATCATTAGTTCAATCTATTTTGATCAATATTTATCCAGAAAAATATAAGTTTTAAATTTTTTAAAAAGAATTTTTATAACAGTTGTATTGGTTTTTGTCGATATTAATTGTCTATTTTATTTATTGCAATTCTATTTGTTATTATCTAAACAATATTTCCAAGTAAACTTAATGTATGAAAAAAAAAATTGTATATGTGGGTTTGTCTGCTGATATTCTACATAAAGGTCATATAAACATTCTTAAAACTGCAGCTAAATTGGGAAAGGTAACCGTTGGACTTATGACAGATGAAGCAATTGCTAGTTATAAAAATATTCCTTATTTAAACTTTGAACAAAGGCGAGTAATTTTACAAAATATAAAGTTTGTTGATAAAGTAATTCCACAAAAAACTCTTGATTATGTCCAAAATTTAAAAATTATTAAACCTAATTTTGTTGTACATGGTGATGATTGGAAAAAAGGAATTCAAAAGAAAACACGTGAGCGAGTGATCAAAGCACTTAAAGGGTGGTCAGGAAAACTGATAGAACCAAAGTATACAGAAAATATATCTTCTACTATTATTAAAAATAAGATTTTAGAATTAGCTTCAACACCACAAAATAGAGTTTCTAGATTAAAAAGATTAATTGATACAAAAGATATTGTAAGAATTTTAGAATCCCACAATTCTTTAACTGGATTAATCATAGAAAATTTAAGAATAAATAAAAAAAATATTGATTTAGAGTTTGATGGAATGTGGTCATCAAGCTTAACTGACTCAGCTACAAAAGGTAAGCCAGATAATTCTTCTCTTGATTTTTCATCTAGGATTTCCTCCCTAAACGATATGATGGATGTAACTACAAAACCTTTAGTTTTTGATGCTGACAATGGAGGACAGCTAGAACACTTACCTTTTCTCATTAGATCTTTGGAGAGATCAGGTGTTTCGGCAATTATTATGGAGGATAAAATTGGATTAAAAAAAAACTCATTATTTAAAGATCAAAAAGATACAAAACAGGATAAACCTGAAATATTTTCAAAAAAAATTCAAAAAATTTGCAATACTAGAAAATCAAAAGATTTTATGGTTATTGCAAGAATTGAAAGCTTCATTGTTGGAAAAGGACTTAACGATGCACTTAAAAGAGCAGAGATATACTCTAAAGCAGGAGCTGACGCTATCCTGATTCATAGTAAAGAAGATTCGCCCAAAGAAATTTTTTCTTTTTCAAAAAAATTTCAAAAAAGCAAGAATTTTATACCTTTAGTCTCTGTTCCTTCGACATATTCAAAAGTTTATGAAAAAGATTTGATCAAAAATGGATTTAAACTAGTAATTTATGCAAATCAACTTTTAAGAGCAGCTTATCCAGCTATGAAATTAGTAGCAACAAAAATTTTAGAAAATGGAAGATCTTTTGAAATAGAAAATAAGATTGTACCAATTAAAAAGATTATTAACTTAATACAGAATGATTAAGGTTAATTCACTAGTCAATTTGTTAAAAAAAAATGAAATAGATTTTTTTACTGGCGTTCCTGATAGTAATCTTAAAGAGCTTTCAATCTATTTACAAAATAAGAATAAAAGAAAACACATAATTGCATCAAATGAAGGTGCAGCTGTATCAATAGGTATTGGTTATTATTTATCTTCAAAAAAAATTCCTTGTATTTATATGCAAAATTCTGGTCTTTCAAACGCTCTCAACCCTTTAATTTCTATCGCTGATAAAAAAGTTTATTCAATTCCACTTTTACTAATTATTGGCTGGAGGGGATCACCTAAGATTAAAGATGAACCACAGCACAATGTAAAAGGCAAAATTACAGAAAATTTACTTAACCTCTTAAAAATTAAATACACAATTATTAGATCACCAAATGATTTAGTTAAATTTAATAAACAAATTAAATATGCAAAAGATAACAATGAAATTATTGCTTGTTTAATTGAGCAAGGAACATTAGAAAAAATCAAAAATAAAAAAAAGGATACATATAAGTTAGATAAAACTTATTTTTTAAAAAGTCTTTTAGAATCCGTAGATAAGAATATAAAAATAGTTTCAAGCACTGGGTATAATTCCAGAGAATTAATATATTTAAGAGATAAGTATAAAATTAATAATGGAAAAGACTTTTATCTAGTAGGTGGGATGGGACATACTGCTTCAGTAGCTTTGGGGTATTCAATACCAAATAATAAGAAAATAATTTGTATAGATGGTGATGGATCTTTATTAATGCATTTGGGTTCAATAAAAACTGTTGGAACTTTTGGATCAAAATATTTTAAGTATATATTGCTTAATAATAATTCGCACGATTCTGTAGGTGGGCAAATTACTTATACTAGTAATATTAATTTTGAAAAATTATCAAAAAGCTTAGGTTTTAAAAATTATTATTGTATTAAAGATCAAACAAATCTTAAAAAAAAAATCAAAAGTTTTTTATCTAGTGAAAGTTTAGCTTTTTTAGAAGTTAAAATATCCAATAGTAAAATAAAAGATTTACCAAGACCTTCAAATTTAATTAATATTAAGAATTTGTTTATGAAAAAATGATAGACTCTAAAGCTGATATTAAGAAATTCATTAACGATAAAAATTTCCAAAAAATATTCATATTATGTGGAAAAAAATCTTTTATAAGTTCTGGTGCTAATATTTTTTTTGATAGCTCATTTAAAAAAAAAGAAATTAAATTCTTTTATAAAAGATTTGAATTACCTATTTTAGAGGAACTAATTGAAATAATAAAAAGTATTAGAAATTTCAAACCAAATTTAATATTAGCAATCGGTGGTGGAGCAATTATAGATTATGCTAAAATTGCCAACTGTGTTGAAATAAGAGATGATCTAAAAAAAATGATTATAAATTATGCATATCCTTTTAAAAAAAAATATACTCAACTTTGTGTAATCCCTACAACAGCTGGATCTGGTGCTGAGGTAACATCAAATGCGGTAATTTATGTTGATCAAATAAAATATTCTTTTGAAAATAATCTTTTGATACCAGATAATTTTTTTTTAATTCCTGAATTTTTGATTGCAGCTCCAAATAAGATAAAAGCATCAGCTGGTTTTGATGCTATTGCTCAAGCATTGGAGTCAATGGTTTCTAAAAAATCAAATGATCAAAGTTTAGATTTTGCCACAAAATCACTAAATATTTCTATTGATAGTTATTTATCGTTCTTAAAAAATCCAAATTTAAAAAATGCATCAGAAATGAGTATAGCGGCTAACTTAGCAGGCAAAGCAATTAGTATATCAAAAACAACAGCTCCCCATGCGGTTTCCTATCCATTTTCATCATTTTTCAACATTAGTCATGGCCATGCTGTTGGATTATTTTTTGAAAACTTCTTTAAATTCAATTTTAATAATATAGAGAGATCAGATACAAGTTTTGATCTTACTAAAAGATTTGAATTAATATTCAAATTATTCAAAGTAAAAAATATTGATGAATTTTGTTCAAAAATCTCTCTTATTAAGAAACAGGCTGAACTTGAGGATGATTTAGTCAAACTAAAAATTAATATAAATGAGAATTCTCAAAAAATTATTAATGGAATAAATTTACTAAGATTGGGAAACAATCCAGTAAAAATAAATGAAAATGATATTATAAAAATAATATCAAAATAATTAATTATATTTATTTTTAAAATTATTTAAGTGGTAAACAATTCTATCAATATCTTTCTTGGACATTCCTGTATGCAAAGGAAGAGTTACAATTTCTTTCCAAATTCCATTTGAAACTTTAAGATTTTTATCATATTTCTTGTAAAGCGGATGTTTACTCAAAGGCAAATAGTGAACCCCAGTGGAAATATTATTTTTATTCAAATAATTCATAAGAAAATCTCTTTTTTTATTTCTTATTCCCATTATCCAATATGAATTATTTTTAGTATTGTATGGTAATAATAAATTAATATGAATACTCTTTAATTTTTTTACATAATAATTGATAAGAACATTTTTTTTTCTTAACATAAATTTAAATCTTTTTAGCTGAATTCTTCCGATAGAGGCTGATAAATCATTCATATTAAATTTATATCCTTCTCTTGATACTTCGTAGTACCACTCGTATTTTAATTTTTTGTTAATAAAAATATTTTTTGAACGTCTCCACGTATCTTTTTCAATACCACACCATCTTAATTCTTTAATTGGCTTAACTAAACGATCGTGATTTGTTACTATCATTCCACCATCACCAGTAGTTAAACCTTTTTTTTCCTCAAAAGAAAAACATCCTACATCCCCCCAGGTACCCAATTTTTTTCCTTTAAAATTTCCCCCTAAGCAGTGTGCACAATCTTCAATGACTTTTATTTTATTCTTTTTTGCAAATTCAGTAATTTTATCCATTTCTGCTGGATAACCCCCGTAATGCACTACCATAATTGCAACTGTATTCTTGTTTATTTTTTTTCTAGCGTCTTCAAGATCAAAACTTAGGTTATCTGGGTTACAATCTACTAAAATCGGTTTTAGATTATTAAACAAAATTCCATTGGCTGAAGAAACAAAGGTTAAATTATTTACTAATATATTTTTTCCTTTTTTAAAATTAAATGAGGATATCGCCAAGTGTAAAGCTGCTGAACCAGAATTAGTGGCTATTGCATTTTTTGATTTTATAAAATTCTTAAATTCGTTTTCGAATTTAATTACCTCTGGACCCTGTCCTATCCAACTTTTTTTAAAAACTTTTTCTACTGCCCTAAGTTCTCGGTTTGTTAAATCAGGTTTGAATAATCTAATTTTTTTCATAATTATAAATTTTTATCTTTTTTAGAAATATATTTTGGTTTTATTGGCCATTTAATATTAATTCGCTTATCATTATATCTTATTCCTTTCTCAGCAATAGGACTATAATTAGCATCCACCAAATAAACAATGGTACTATTTTTTTTTAAAGTTATGTATCCATGTGCAAATCCCCTTGGAATTAATAAAATGTTTTTATTTTTTTCCGAAAGAATTGTTCCAAAATATTTCATAAAAGTCTTTGAATTTTTTCTAAGATCTACAGCTACATCGTAAATCTCCCCTGAAATGCAGGTTACAATTTTAGTCTCATCATCAGGTTTTCTTTGATAATGCAGGCCTCTTAATATACCTTTCTTTTTATTTGTACAAATATTTGTTTGTAATATTTTATTTCTGAAAAAAATTTTTTTATATTCATTTGAGCAAAAATAACGAAAAAAATCTCCTCTATCATCTTTAAAAATTTTAGGTTTAATTAAATATAGACCCTTAATTTTAGTTTTTTTAAAAAAAAATTTACCCATAAATCTTAAAAAACTTTATTTGATAAAAAATTTTAACCAAATTGAATGTTACTACAAAAAGAAAATAGTATAAAACACATAAACATATCAAATAATTAATTGGAGCAAATATAAACACTAAAACAGCCTGTGAACTTAATACAGTGCAGAATCTGTAAGTGAATTTAATAATCATTCCAAAAAGAAATAAACTATAAATTTTTTGAGCAAACGTGTATTTATTCCTCAATAAGTTTACTTTAGTTATTTTATTTGATTTTTTTTCAGAGATCATAAGTGTCAATATTTTGAAAAAAAGAAATAAAAACATTGATAAAGAAGATAATATCCAAATTAATTTTTGATCAAAATAAATTGCAATAGCTAAATGAGTCAAAAAAATTTTAATAATATCACTAATATTATCAGGGTTAATTACATGCTGACTTAATTGATTTGTTTTTCTTGCTAAAGTTCCATCGCAATGATCTAGCAATTGTGAAATGAAGAAAGTAAGTGCAAATAAGCTTACATTTTGCATATTAACTAAAACAAAAAAACTTATTACAGATAATAATGTTGATAGTAGAGTTACGTGGTTAGGTCTAAAATTAATTTTTTCAAAAAAAAGAACAATTGGGTAAGAAAGATAATACATGATTAACACCACTTGATTATTTTTTGAAGCAGATCCAAAATAATCTGATACCTGTTTTTTATTATATTTATTTTTAAATTTTCTTTTATTCAATTTGAATTAAATGAGAGTTAAATATTATTAATTTTTTGTAAAACCTTATTTTTTAAATTTAATACAATATCAAATTTATCAATAAAACTTTTTTTATGTGTTGTCATTAAAATAAGCCTATCTTTTTTTAAGTCCTGAAGGGTATTTATAAAATACTTTTCTGTATTATAATCTAACGCACTTGTAGGTTCATCCATTAAGATAATCTTGGGATCATTATATAATGCTCTGGCAATTCCAATTCTTTGTTTTTGACCAACAGATATATTAGAGCCAAAAATTGATAATTCTGTGTCTATGTTTTTTGGGAGAGAATAGACAAAATCATAAATTTCAGCCTTTTTTAAACAAGAATTAATTTTTTCTAAATTTATTTGATCAGCACTTGTACCAAAAGCAATATTTTCTTTTATAGAACCATTACTTAAGTAAGACTCTTGAGGAACATATCCAACTTCTTCCTTAAGGCAATTTATTTTAATATTAGCTTTTTTTGACTCATAAATTCCAAGTAATAAATCTAAAAAAGTTGATTTTCCACTCCCACTTTCACCTAAAAGAGCATAAATTTTATTTTTTTCAAATCTATAATTTACATCTTTAATAAGAAGATTATTTTTTTCATATGCAAATGATAGATTTTCAATTTCAATATAATTATTATCGTTTTGAAACTCTTTATACAAAATATTGCTTGTGTAATTATTATTATTTCTTTTTCTGAGTTCTTCTAAAATTACATTTATAACGAAAGAATTTTTTTTATAACTATTAATACGTATAATACACATTTTTAAAACTCCAAGTAATCTTATACCCCCATAGGCTAGTACACTAATAATAGAAATAATTTTCTCGACTTGCACGTCATCTGCATAAAGTTTTAAAGTAAACAAACATATAAATAATATTCCAACAAATTCTAAAAAATAAATAGGAATGTTGTGAATAATAACACTTTTTTGAGTATTTTTTTCAAATTCTAAATTATACTTTTGAAATTGATCTTTAAAAAAATTAAATTTATTTAGGATAAAAATGTCTTTTATTCCATTCATTATATTTTGAATAACATTAATTTTATTTTTACTGGCAATATCTGTGAGGGCACCTGCTTTTTTTATTAAATTTGAAAAAAATAAATAAAAAATTAAAGTAAAAAAAATTAAAGCACTAAAGAAGTAGATTATTTGAAACCCAATATATCCTAGTAAAAATAAAAAAATAACAAAAATAAACCCAAAGTTTTTTATAAGAGTTATGATGTCATCGATTAC
>MDTG01349296.1_pt1 | contig 13944 bp, 13 predicted proteins | sample 811421 | NCBI WGS metagenome assembly MDTG01 (sample SAMN05326645, study PRJNA326480) | marine metagenome | isolation source: seawater | place: Pacific Ocean: South East | collected 2011 | reverse complement strand
TTTAGATACTGTTGAGTTAGTAATGGCTTTTGAAGAAGAATTTGGATCCGAAATTTCAGACAGTGAGGCTGAAAAAATTCTTACCGTAGGTGATGCAATAAAATTTATTGAGACAAAGTCAACTTAATAGAAAGTTTTTATAATGAACCATGAAATCAAAAATATCATGGTAATATTATCTTCTCCCTCTGGAGTTGGGAAAACTACTTTAACAAAAAAAATTCAACAAAAATATCATTCTATTAAAATATCAGTTTCTCATACAACTAGATTACCTCGATCTAACGAAATAGATGGGGTTGACTATCATTTTATATCTAAAGAAAAATTTCATAAGTATATTAAAGAGGATAAATTTTACGAGTATGCTAAAATATTCGAAAATTATTACGGCACATTAAAAAAAAACGTTGATAATACTATAAAGTCAAATGATATTATTTTTGATATTGATTGGCAAGGTACTAAAAATCTTTCAAAATTTAAAAACCTAAATTTAATTAAGATTTTTTTAATCGCAGAGAATAAAGAAGAATTAAAAAAAAGGCTTATCAATAGAAATCAAAACTCAAATAAAGAATTACAACTAAGATTAAACTCATTTGATGAAGATACAAAACACTGGAAAGATTATGATTACGTACTAATAAATAAAAATTTAGAAGTATGTTTTAAACAAATAGAAAGAATCATCCTAAATACTAAAAAAAAAAAATTTTAATCTTTTTCATAAAGTTTAGTTATTTTATAATATATTTCTGGTTTTATATCAGATGGCCTGAGATTTAAATTCAAGTTCGGTATTTTATTAATCTCTTTTTTACTTAACAATCTTTGAACATTTTTCTTTACAATTTTTCTTTTATTAGAAAAAAAAATTTGGGTAACTTTTTCTAAATTATTTATATTTTTGATATTAAAAGGTATTATTTGTTTTTTTGGTTTAAATTGAATTACCATGGATACTACTTTTGGTTTTGGAAAAAAACAATTAGGTGAAACTAAAAATTTATTTATAATATTTAGTCTATAGTTTGATAAAATAGATAATCTACCGTAATTTTGAGAGGGAAATTTTCCAATAATTTTATCACCTAACTCTTTTTGAAACATGAAAATTAAATCATTAAATTTAGGTGGCCAATGATTAAACTTTAAAAGTTTAACAAGAATTTGAGAAGATATGTTATATGGCAAATTTCCAAGAATAATTGCATGTTTATTTAAAACACTCTCTAAATCAAATTTTAAAATATCATGATTATAAACTTTTATTATTTTATTGTTTGAGTATCGATTTTTTAATTTTTTTGCTAGCTCAGAATCTTTTTCTATAAGCGTTAAAGATTTAGGATTTTTTTTTATAATCTCATCAGTTAGAGCACCGTTTCCTGGTCCAATTTCATACACATGTCGATGGTGTAATTTCGATAAATTTAATATTTTTTTTATAATATTATTGTCTGATAGAAAATTTTGACCTAATGATTTCTTTGCATATTTCATTTTCGAAATTTATTTATAAATTTTATACACTTGATTAGGCTTGTTGGATTAGCCTTGTTCTTATTTATAAGATTAGATGCTACACCATGATCCGGTGAAACTCTTAAATACTTTAGACCTAATGTAACGTTGATAGCTTCATATTTAAATAACGTTTTAATTGGTATTAAGACCTGATCGTGATACATCCCGACTACAACATCGTAATTTTTATATTGTTCAATAAAAAATGAATCGGAAACTAGTGGACCTTCAACATTAATTTTAAGTTTTTTTAATATTTTTATAGAGGGTATTATATATTTATTTTCTTCAGAGTTTTTTCTTAATTCAGCATTGTGAGGATTAAGACCTAGTATACCTATTTTAGGTCTAAAATTTTCTTTTTTTTTATACCATTGATATATTGTTTTTATTTTATTTATAATTAATGACTTATTTAATTTTTTCGAAATCTGTTTAATGTCTAGATGTGTTGTTACTGGGCATACAGTTAAGTTATTACTTTTTATTAACATTACTTCGGAATTATTTTTAATTTTGCATTTTGAAGCTAAATACTCGGTGACTCCAATATTTGCAGCTATAAAATTTTTTTTACTAATAGGACAATTTATCATACCAATAACCTCATCTTTTAATGAAAGATTATGAGCTAAAGTAAGAGAATTAATAATGAATTTTGATAAATCTCTTTTTTTTATTTTAAAAGGACTAATGTATTTTAATTTTACATCTAGTACCTTTAAAACATTTGGTGGTGTATTTTCTCTAATATTTTTAATTTTTAACATTTTAAGAGAATAATTTAACTTTTTAAATTGCTCTTGTAATAAATCAAAGTTTGAAATTACAATAATTTTTTTCTTTAAAAAATTATCTATTTTTTTCCATGTTTTAAATAAAATTTCAGAATTTATACTTATAGGATCGCCGATGACTATTATAATTTTTTTCTTCATTAATATTTTATAAAAGTTCTGTTTTTAAGTTTAGAAATATAGCTACGTGAATATAAATTAAACATCTCATTTTTTTTTTTATCAATTAATTTTTTTTTTATCTCAAATGTATTTATTGAGCTCGATTTAGACTTTCTTTTATCTTGTAATTTCAAAATTATAATACTATTTTGACTTTTAATAGGATTAGAAACTTTTCCTATTTCCAAATTTTTTATTTCATCAAGAACTCGTTTAGAAAGTTGCTGAGAACTAACCCAACCAATATTGCCTTTTTCTAGCGCTGAATTAGAAATACTAAATTTTAATGCAGAATTTTCAAAACCTTCTGTTAAAATACCATCTTTTATTTTTGAAATATTTTTGTCATCATTATTTTTATTTGTAGATGATATTTCAATCTCGGATAATTTATATTCCTCATATATAGATTTTTTTAACAATTCTTTAATTTCTTTTTCAATTTTATCTTCATCAATTTTAATTTTTTTTGAGTAAGTTTGATAAATTAATTTTTGCCATTTTAATTCAGTTCTAATTTCTTGTATGAATAGATCATAATCTAAGCTATTTTTTATAAATTGTTTTTTAAAATTAAAATTATCTAAAGAGGTTAAGGATCTCAAATAATTATTAACTCTTTCTTGCTCAAGAGTAAAATTAAATTTAGACAACTCAATTTTTTTTAGTCTATTTTGAATAAGTAATTCAAAAGATTGTTTCTTGAGATCATTAATATTTTTTTGCGTTATCTCTTGCTTAGCTAAAAATAGTGTTGTTAAAATCTTATTTTTAACTTCAAATTCTGTTATTATTTCATTACCGACCTTTGCAATTATGTTATTTTTATTTTCAATACTTAAAACATTTGTACGAAATAAAATGATAAAAATTATTATTAAAAAATATAGTTTGTTGTTCATTGATTTAAAGAGGGTGAACTTATACTTCCAAACTGTGATAAAGTTATATTAAACATTAGAGAATTTTCAGGTTCTAATTCTGAATCTTCATAAAATTCTCTTCTATAAACCAAACCAGCTTTTAAACAATCATTAAGATATTCATAACTGAGATTATAAAATTCAGAGGAATCGGTCACTAAATTTCTTTTTGTTTCAAAAGAAAAAATACCATTATCATTTTTTATATAATTAATTTTTGTATCTAAATATTTCTGATCACCAATATGTTTATTCTCTTCCAAATAATTGAAATTAAAATTCAAAGAGTCAAAATTTAAATTTGCACCCATTTCATTATAATTTATTTGATTTACATTTTGATCTATCCCAAAATTGTATTTAATATCTACATGTTCATTTAAATTATAACTTGCCTTCCCAACTATATCAGATAATTTTTCATCTAAACTAGTCTTAGAGGCCATCTTTTTATTTTCTTTTTCATTAATAATTTGTGCCAAAGAAAAATCAAATTCTTTTTGATTTTTTCTTATATTATAGTCAACCCCGACAGTTGCACTTAATCCTTTTTCAAAATTATTATTGTTACTAAGTCTACTCATATTAAATGCTAGTGCTGGATTTAACAAAAATCCTTCATCTTCTTTTCTCATACTTCCAGGAGAATATCTAATAAGCATCTTTGGTTTAAGTAAGTGAAGTCCATTTGGAGTATTTTTTCTCAAATCTAATTGACTCAAATAGCCTAAAGCTCCGTGAAGTTCTGTTGTAGTATCTTTTTTAAATTTATCAATATTTTTAGTCTCGTAATTAAGATTTTTAAAGTTACCTAAAATTTGACTATTTAAACCAATTTTGTGATAAATTTTATTTGAAGACCAAGTTATATCATTTACTAAAAAATTTGTAAGTTTATTAGTATCATAATTGTGAACTTTATAATTAGCTTGCAAATCAACTAACCCGATATTCTCATTACTGACTATATTTTTATTTAACGTTATTTCAGGTAGAATATATTCATATTTATCGTTATAGTTTTTATTTAATTTCTCAAAAACACTAGTGTTAAACCCAAAAAAAACATCATCATTTAAATAAGTATATTCAAGAGAATTTTCCAAAATATCTGTATTAAAATCGACTAATTCAGACTCAATTTTATACAACTTTAAATATTTATCGTTAGATACCTCTTGTAAATTTAAACTTAAAGCACCTTTCCCTTCAGATAAATTTTCAAATCTTTTTACAAATTTTGAAAAAAAATGAGATTTGTCTCCAGATTTTTTATTAGTAGAAGTTTTCTTATAACCTTTGGTGTAACCAAAGTCAGTCATTAAACTAGAGTTCTTAAAAACTTGATGGTATTCTGCAGTAAAAAGTGGATGTTCAGAATTTAGTAATCTATTATTAATTATTAAATTTTTATCGTCATTTAGAGCCCAAAAATAGGGTAATGAAATACTGGAACCTAAATTCTTAGTATTAGAGAAAGTAGGGGGCAAAAATCCAGACCTTCTATCAACTGAAGGATCTGGATGAGATAATTTCGGAAAATAAAAAATTGGTATATTGTAAACTTTTAGCAGGGCATTATCGTAATAGATGGTCTTTTTTTGAGCATCGTGTAACATTTTAGAAGATTGGATGGTCCAAGGAGGACACTTATCATTCTCTCTATAATTACATAATGTAAATACACTCTTTTTAAAGGAAGTAGTTTTTTTATCTTTACTAATTGTATTTGCATAAATTCTTGGTTTATTATTTTTATTAATTTTGAAATTTTTATCGTTTAAAAAAGCTTTAATGTCTGTTCCTAAAATCTCTTTCTTTTTAGTATCAATATAGACTTGAGAAAATTCATAAGAATTTTCATTCACATCATTTAATACTATATAACCAATTGATTTTAACAAATTTTTGCTTGCATCATACTCAAAATTATCGAGATAAATCTTATTGTTATCTGGATCAAATATTGTAGTTTTTTTGTCTGATTTAATTATTTTAGTCTCATCATTTACTGTTATATCCTGACTTAAGATAATATATTTTTCAGGAGTTGTAATTTTAGTTTCACCAAGACTCTTTAAAATTTTAGATATTTCAGAATACTCTATATATTCACTTTCAACTATATTATTCCTATTATCAATTGCTCTAATATTATCTTTTATTATAACAAACTTATCTAATTTATTGTACTCTGCAAAATTACTATTGATTGTATAATTATTTTCAGTTTTTATAACTACCTCATTTTCAAAAATTGAAGTATTTTTATTTTTATCTAAAATTATTTTTTTTGATTCAATTAAGATACCTTCTGCTAATAATAAGTTATTTATTAACAAAAAAAAAATGACTATAATAAATTTATTTTTCATTAATTTGAAAAATTCCTATAAATGTAAAAAACGTTAATATTAGTATTGGAGACCAAATAGCTAAAATAAGAGGAATTCTATCTGTTTGACCCAGTGCAAGTGATAAATCCTTAAAATAGAAAGTTAAAACACAGATTATCAATCCAAAAGATATTAATTTGAAATTATTTGATTTTTTTAGAGAGCTAATTGAAAAAATAGATGCTAAAGTTGTCATTAAAAATAAAAAAAAAGGTAAAGATAGCATAGTGTGTAAACTCTGTTTCAAAAAAGTAAAATTATAACCTTTATTCTCTAGTTTCTTATAATTAAAAACAATATCTAAAAAAGATAACGTATCAAAATTTTTATATAGGCTATCAATTTTTTCTAAGTTATATATTGATGTTACCTCATAATTTTCTAATTCGGTCTTCTCAAAAATACCGTCGTTTATCTTAAAAATTTTAACTTGACCTAACTTCCAACTGAAATCATTAATATTAGCCGTTTTAGACTCAATCTTCTCTATTAAATTTGAATTCTTATTAAAATGAAAGATCGAAACATCACTTAAAAAATTATTTTTTGATTTGTCCGCAGTAACAATTCTATAATTATTATTATTTATATTTTCTTTAATCCAAAGACCATTTTTATTAAAAGATACTAAATGATCAATATCCTTTGAATAAAGAGATTTGGTTTTCTCGTAATATCTTGACATAGATGAGGTTATCGGATTAATAATGAAAAGCACGAACCATCCCAATAAAAATGAGGTTAAAGCAAAAATTAAAAGTATTTTTATATTTGAATAACCATAAATTTTTAATGTCAATAAATCTTTAGAATTTCTTATTTTAATCATATACCATAGACTCGAAACAAAAATAATAAACGGTAAACCATTTATAATCATACTAGGCATATAAAAACTTGTGAGTATTAAAGGCATTAAAGAATTAACATTTAAATTTTTAAAAAATTCAATTTCTTCAAATAAGTTAAGAATCATGCCAAAACAAAAAAATATCAAAGTTACTGAAAAAAAAGTCTTAAGAAAGTTTTTTAAAAGATAAATAATTATTATTTTGTTCATGCAGTTTTATTTTCTTGTGTAAATTTTAAAATTAAAAAAAGGTACAATAACAAAATCGCACAAAATGGAATAAGTATAAAAGAAATCATTACAAAATTATTGATTCCAGTATATCTTACCGATAATTCAGTAAATAATAATATGAGAAAACTATAAGAAAATACAATAATCTTATTGTAGTAAATTTTTTTTGATTTTATAAGCATCAATCCAGCTATTAAAGAAATTATGGGTATATAAAAAGGAACAACTATTCTTCTACTTAAGTTTGGAAATATTTCTTGTATAAAGCTTTCGTTACAAATTTTGTTTCCAGATTTTTTTTTCGTTAAGCAATTTATTAATTTTGATGTTGACGTTTCTTGAATTTTCGGATTTTTTATCGTGGAGGTTTGCAAATTACTTAAATCAATTATTAATTCCTCAAATTTAATAATTTCATTATCAGAATTCTTTTTCGATGAAAGTATTTGTCCATTAAATAATAACATTCTTTTATTCTCAATTATTCCACTTTCTGCAGTTATAGATGTAGAATTTATATCTGAAGCATTAGAAGAAAAATTTTTTAAATTATTACCTTTGTCGTGCAAGAAGATATTCTTAATTTCGTTATTGATCTTAGTTTCGACGAAAAAAGTAAAACCTTTAAATGAGTCACTAAATTGTTGTGATTTTATTGTTGGTAGAAAAGAGTTAAAATTTTCATTACTTAATAGTTGTCTTGATTTATTAAGAGCAATTGGAGTTAAAAAAGTTGAAAAAAATAAATATAGAAACATTACTAAAATTGAAGAATAAAACAATAAATTTAATATTTGAATTTTTTTTACACCAGAAGTCCACAAAATTATAAATTCACTATTTTGCAGGTGTTTTAAAATAAATAAAGTTAAAGTAATTAAAAATGATAAAGGTATAAATTTAGGAGCTATCCCAAATAAATTAAGTAAAGAATAATGAAAGTATACTTGAGTAGAATAACCACTTTCAATTATTAGATCTAAAAAATTAACAGCTTTAAAAGTTAAGGCTACCAGTGATAAACCGAATAAAATAATAAAAAATGTTTTAAAAATTTCAATTAGAAAATTTTGATAAATTTTATTTTGGAGCATTTGTATTTTTCGTATATAAGTAATCCATTCATTTAAATATTTCAACTTAAGAGTGAAAATTGGAAAATTTTACATTGAAATTTGGTATATTTAAACTTATATACCATTCAAATTGATCTAAATTAAAAAATATTATGTCTATTAAAATAATCTATCCAAAAAAAACAAGCAACAAATCCTCTTCTAACTTGGTTTTATTTGTTGATGAAAAATTTAATACAAAAGGTATTAAAAAATATATTTCTGATAGTGAACATTCTTATATTAGCGATTTACTAAAAACGAGTGATTTACAAAAAAATATATTTGTTTACGAAGTCAACTCTAGAAAAAAAATAGTCTTGATATCAGTCAAAAAAAATTTGAAAAGTTCTGATATAGAAAATTTAGGAGCAGTTTTCTATGGTCGCATTAATTACGGTAAAAATTCTGAATATTTTATTAATTCAGATAGTGTTGTAAACTACAACAACAATTTCCTAGATCATTTTATACATGGGTTAAAATTAAAATCTTATAAATTTAATAAATACAAAACAAAAAAAGAGAACAGAATAATTTCTATAAATGTAATTGGACAAAAGAATAAAAATTTTCTCCGAAATCAAATTAAATTTAAAGCATTGGAAGAGGGAACTTTTTATGCAAGGGATTTAGTTTCAGAACCTGGAAATATTTTACATCCTGATGAATATGCAAAAAGATTAAAATCTTTAAAGAAAGATGGTTTAAAAGTAACAATTTTTGATCAGAATAAATTAAAAAAAATGGGCATGCATTCTTTACTTGGTGTGGGCATGGGAAGTGTAAGAGGATCATATCTAGTAACAATGGAATGGAATGGTGCAAAAAAGAATTCTCAACCTGTTTCATTTGTTGGAAAAGGAGTGACTTTCGACACAGGCGGATATTCTTTAAAACCGGCAAGATTCATGGAAGATATGACCTACGATATGGCAGGCTCTGCTGCTGTAGTCGGTTTAATGAAATGTCTGGCCTTAAGAAAAGCAAAAGTCAATGCTGTAGGAGTTGTTGGACTTGTAGAAAATATGGTTAGCGGGGTTGCGCAAAGACCCGGAGATATTGTCAAATCTTACAGCGGTAAAACAATAGAAGTTTTAAATACAGATGCTGAAGGAAGACTAGTTTTAGCTGATGCATTAACTTATACAGAAAAAAAATTTAAACCTAAAATCATAGTTGATTTAGCAACGTTAACCGGTGCAATCATAGTTTCATTAGGATCTGAATATGCGGGTCTATTTTCTAATAATGATAAATTATCAAAACAAATTTTAGATGCAGGCGAAAAAGTTCAAGAAAAACTCTGGAGAATGCCATTACATAAAAATTACGACAAACTAATAAATTCCAAAAATGCAGATATGCAAAATATAAATTATGTAGGTGGAGCTGGATCAACTACTGCAGCTCAATTTTTACAAAGATTTATACTGAATAAAACTCCGTGGGCACATTTAGATATTGCTGGAATGGCATTTTCCAAATATGGAGGATCTTTAAATTCATCAGGGGCGACAGGATTTGGAGTAAGATTATTGAATCAACTAGTTGAAGAAAATTTTGAATAAAATGGAAAAAACATTGTCTATTATCAAACCTGATGCTGTAGAGCGAAATCTAGGCGATGAAATTAAAAGTATTTTTAAAAAAAATGGATTAAGAGTAATAGATAGCAAAAAAATTCATATAACTAAAGAAGAAGCAGGAGAATTTTATAAAGTTCATCAATCTAAAACGTTTTTTAATGATCTTTGCGCTTACTTATCTTCGGGTCCAATAAATGTTTTGATCTTAGAGGGAAAAAATGCGGTAGCATTGAATAGAAGGTTAATGGGAGCGACCAATCCTAAGGATGCAGAAGCAAATACAATTAGAAAACTTTATGGAATTTCAATAGATAAAAATTCTGTTCATGGCTCAGACTCTATAGAAAATGCAAAAAAAGAGATTGAGTTTTTTTTTAATAATTAGTTATACCTAAAAATTTTTATTATAGCTTCAGGAAAAGCCCTATATTCAAGTTTTTGTGTTTTTTCCTTTATTTCACTTTCATTGTATTCAGACTTTATATAAAAAATTTTCTTAGTAATTATATTACCATTGTCTAATTTTTCATCTACATAATGAACGGTGCAACCAGTTTTAACTTCTTTATTTTTTAAAATTCTGGTGAAAGTGTTTAAACCTTTAAATTTTGGAAGAAGGGAAGGATGGATATTTATAATTTTTTTTTCATAAATTTTAATTATATTACTGGATATAATCTTCATATATCCTGCAAGACAAATAAAAGATATCTTGTATTTTTTTAAATTTAATAAAATTTTATTCTCGTAATTATTATTTTTAGTATCTACTAAAATATATGGGATTTTATTTTTTTTTGCATAATTAATACCATGAGCTTTTTTATTATTACATATTACTAAACTTATTTTTATTGGGAAATTATTATCTCTAGAGTGAGAAATAAGATTTTTGAGATTTGAGCCTTTTCCTGATATAAAAATACAGGTGTTCCTTTTTACCATTTTAAAGAATTAAATAAGTTCAATTTTAAATTCTCTTTTGAAATAGTTCCAATCTCATAAGGTTCAAATTTTTTAGAAAATACTTTTTTTATTTTTGATATATTTTTTTTGGGAACAATTAAACAAAATCCAATACCGCAATTAAAAGTTCTCATCATTTCTTGATTTGAAATATTTTTGCTTTTTAACCATTTAAAAATTTTAGTAGTTTTAATTTTTGAAAGATCAATATTTAAAGTTAAATTTTCTGGTATAGATCTTAATAAATTTTCAATTAATCCTCCGCCAGTTACATGCGCAGCTGAATTAATCAAATTTTTATTACTTAATTTTAAAATTTCGTTTGAATAAATTTTTGTAGGTTTCAAAATATCTTTCTTTAAATTATTGGGTATTTTGTTTTTCTTTAAAATTGATCTCACCAATGAATAACCATTTGAATGAATGCCATTAGAGGGAATTGCTAAAACAATATTTCCTATTTTTACATTATTCTTATTTAATATTTTTTTTTTTGAAACTATACCAACACTGAAACCAGCTAAATCAAATTTATCTTGGGAGTATACACCAGGCATTTCTGCAGTTTCACCTCCAACTAATTTACATTTAGATATTTTACATCCTTTAAATATGCCTTTTAATATTTTTTTTATTTTTTTTAAATTAATTTTGCCGACAGCTATATAATCTAAGAAAAATAATGGTCTCGCACCTTGAACAATTAAATCATTTACACACATTGCTACTAAATCGATTCCAATAGTATCAAACTTCTTAAATTTATTAGCTAATTCGATTTTGGTTCCAACTCCATCAGTGCAAGAAACTATCACTGGATCTTTTATTTTAAGATTACTAATATCGAATAATGAACCAAAACCACCTATTAAATCATTTTTATCAAAACCAGCATTTTTTTTGACACCTTTTTTTGATATTTTGGTTATATGTTTAACCAATTTATTAGCTAATGAAATATCTACACCACTTTTTTTATAACTATATTGATTTTTTTTCATTTATATATTGATAATTAAATTTTTATGAAATTTTACAAGCAACTAATATTTATTCTAATTATTTTTCTTAAAACTGAAACTGTTTTTTCAGAAAACAACTTATTTAGTGTTAATAATTTAATATTAGAAAAAAAAGATAAAGTCTCAAATAATGAACTTACTGAATTAGCCATAGAAAAAGGGTTTAATCAGCTTATTAGAAGGATACTTCTTAAAAAGGATAGTGATAAACTTATAGATTTGGATTTCACCTCAATTAAAGAACTCGTTTTGTATTATCAAATAACGGATATATCAAAAAAAAAAAATGAGGATCAGTTTGTTAATTTTAGTATTACATTTGATAAGTCAAAAATTCATAATTTATTTTATAAAATAGGGATTTCATACTCAGATATTTTAAATAGAGAAATATACATTTTACCAGTATTAATCAAAGGCCCTGAAATTTTTATTTTTAATAATAATTATTTTTACAAAAATTGGAATAAATTGAATCAAAATAATTTAGCTGAATTTATTCTTCCTTCCGAAAGTATTGAAATTATTAAAAATGTGAATGATTTTAAAAATAATATAACCAGCTTAAATTTAAAAAAATTATTTGAAGGATATTTAGATAAAAATGTAGCATTAATTATAATCGAAGATGATATAGGTAAAGTTAAAAAAGTATATATAAAATCAATAGTACAAGGAAAAAAAATATCCAAAAATTTAAATTTTAGAACTCAAAATTTAAATACTAGTGAATTGTATAAAAAAATTATTATTGATACAAAAAACGAGCTTGTAAATTTAGTAAAATCAGAAAATTTAATTGATATAAGAACTCCATCATTTTTAAACGTAAAGTTAGATATAAACAAAAAAAATAATTTAGTTGAATTGAATTCCAGGGTGAAGGATATTGACTCTATAGAGAGTATTTATGTTCAAGAATTTAATAAAAATTATGTGGATTTAAAAATAAAATATCTAGGTAAATTGAATAAAATAATTAACGAATTAAAAAAAGAAAAAATAGATTTAAAATTAATTAACGATCAGTGGGTAATTAAAACATTATAGAATGAATCAGCTTGTATTTAAATTTCCATTTAAAAAACAATACTTTGAACAAGATTTTTTTGTGTCTAGTAACAATTTTTCTGCGTTTAAGTTGATTGAAAACTGGCCAACTTGGCCTGGTAAATGGTTAAATATTTTTGGAGCTCAAGGAAGCGGAAAAACTCACTTAGCTAAAATATTAGAAAAAAAAATAGAAAAAACTAAATTAATTGACGCAAAAAATGTTAACGATGTAACAGTTAAAGATTTAATTAATTTTGAATGTCTAATTATAGATAGTTTTAATAATAATATAGATGAAAATCTACTTTATTCCATCTTAAATCAATCTAAACAATTAAACAATTATGTTTTAATTAATTCAATTCCATCTATTAAAAATATTAATTTTAAACTAGAGGATCTTAAATCTAGAATGAATAGTTTCTTATATATTGGAATCGATTTACCGACTGACGATTTGTTAAAAGTAATTATAACAAAGACATTGTCTGATAAACAGATAAGTGTTAATCCTAAACTATCTGATTTCATTATTAAAAATGTAGAAAGATCCTATGAAAAATTGTTCAAATTTTTAAAAGAGATAGATGAATTGTCTTTATCTTCTGGAAAAGCAATTAATATTAATTTAATAAAAAAAGTATTGAAATAATGAGTAAATATAGAACACATAACTGTTCAGAATTAACTGAAAAAGAAGTTGATCAAAACGTTCATCTTTCTGGTTGGTTACATAGAAAAAGAGATCATGGGAATCTTCTATTTATAGATTTGAGAGATCATTATGGAATTACACAATGTGTTATTGAAAATAATAATAATTTTTTTCCAGTTTTAGAAAAATCTAAACCAGAATCTGTTCTTAAAATAAGCGGTAAGGTGGTCAGAAGATCAAGTGGAACTGAAAATGAGGATTTAACAACAGGTAAAATTGAAATCTTAATAGTATCTGTTGAAATTTTATCTGATGCAAAAGAACTACCAATGCCAGTTTTTGGTGAACAAGATTATCCTGAAGACATAAGACTTAAATACAGATTTCTAGATCTAAGAAGAGAAGAAATGCACAAAAATATAATTTTAAGATCAAAAGTAATTTCTTTTATTAGATCCGAAATGTTAAAATTAGGTTTTTTAGAATATCAAACTCCAATATTAACATCTTCTAGTCCTGAAGGTGCAAGAGATTTTTTAGTTCCAAGCAGACTAAATCCTGGAAAATTTTATGCTTTACCTCAAGCACCTCAACAATTTAAACAACTTATAATGGTTTCAGGATTTGATAAATATTTTCAGATTGCTCCTTG
>MDTG01130846.1_pt1 | contig 13944 bp, 11 predicted proteins | sample 811421 | NCBI WGS metagenome assembly MDTG01 (sample SAMN05326645, study PRJNA326480) | marine metagenome | isolation source: seawater | place: Pacific Ocean: South East | collected 2011 | reverse complement strand
TAGATCATCTGAGTATGATAATTCTGGAAGACATTGGATTCGATTAGCTTTTGCAAATGATTTTCGGCCAACAAAACTTGTATTAAATGGAAGCTTAGGAGGATTAAGTGGAGGAAGTTTCGACTTAACTCAAGGTGAATATACAACAGGATTTCAATCAGATGGTTCTTATGATCTTTTGGGTGCAACAGCCCCATGGGGAACCAATCATTCAATAGGTATGATATTCAGATTACGCAGACAAGGTGGAAATGACCAAGATAATGATGGAGATGGATGGACTTGTGTATGGAGCGATAATACGTATTGTCAAGTTGGTGAATTCTCACCAAGTAATGTTTATTCTCATATGTATGCAGGTGATAGAGGATCATCTCCAAATCATTGGTTAGGATCAAATCCTCATAGCTTCGCGGTTCAGCCTGTATCCAAAATAACTTTTGATCTTGAAGAAACAAATACTCAAAATGACGGTCATTTGTTTGCAACTAGCTCTAAATGGCTAACTATACTTATAACTGATAGAGCAAGATACTGCGACTACTCACAAGGACATTGTGATCTCACAGATGGCGGTGGAAGGTTTATAACCATCCCTGATATGCAAATTTATGGTGAATCTTTTGGAGGATCATTAATTCCATTAGAAGTTGAAACTAATGTCTTAATTAGAAGTCCTAATGAGCATGGAAATGTAGATCGCATTAATAACTTTAATAGTAGTGTTGATCGATTTTTAAGAGATCGATTTATAGGATCTACGGTGATTAGAAATCTTAATTATCAATCTTAATAATGAATGTTTTGCATGCATGTATTCAATGGTTGAAAAAAAATAAAAAATATAGATTTATTTTATATATTATTATCATAGCTTTATTTTGCTTTATTAATCTAACAGAATATGATCGCTATTTAATATATAGAAATCCAATGATTTTTTTACAGACTAATTGGTTTGAAATTACTGCAATTACCTTATTATTCGCTATTCTGTATAAAATGCCCGATAATAAATAAATATATTGTGTAAGGTTTAGAATAAATGAACAGACTAGGCAGTAAAAGAACAAACGAACAAGGATTTGTATTAGTTGTTTCATTGATGCTTCTTCTTGTGACAACTCTTATGGGAACAATGCTTTTGCTAAATTCTACTGGACAAAGCAAATCAACAAGGATAAGCGGTGAAAAACAGCAGACGTTTCTAGCATCTGATACGGGAATAGAAGAATCCAAAAACTACCTTCAAGGTTTGGCCTCTTCTGGAAGCTTTCCATCAAATTCTAATACAACTAACTCTATATGTGACATTCCTATAACTTCCATGGGCTTAGATAGTTATTCAGCTATTCTATCAGGATCTAACTTAAGTTACGCATATCGTTCAACATCAAGTGATAATGTATATCAAACTTTATCAACTGTTATGGGACTGAGTGGCACAGATTCAACTTTTTATCAAAATCAAGATTTTATTTATTATTTAAGTAAGCTTGATGTATCTGGTCAATCAGGTTCGGGTGCAGGTAGTGAAGTTGGTGGAGGAACAACCTACAGTGGAGCCGGTTCATCAATGACTTTACGCTATGTAACTCTTGCATGCGGACGCAATAATGAAAGCAATATGAGATCTGTTGTAATGGCTTTAATGTCTATTGATTCTTAAAGATATGAAAATATTTATTAAAATTATATTTTTTTACTTCATCTTAATTACAATTAGTTTTGCTAACTGTGATTTTAAAAAATTAAAATTTGGATTTAATCATCCTGGTGGCTTTGATCTTCCTGACAAAGGACATTTTTTTGAAAAAATTTATGGAGAACATATTTGTAATGATAAAAATTATCATAATCTAACTTTTCAAGGTGAATTTCTAGATGGAAAATTGATTAGTGCAAATCTAAGGCAAGTAAATGTTCCGGAGGATTTTCTTGAAAACTTAATTTACTTTTATGGAGAACCTTCTTCTAAAAGTACAATTGATAGTGTTGATGGCATTGATTACTATTATTGGAATCTCTCCGACAAACAAATAATTTTAAAATTTTATAAAAGCTCTGAGGGCACTGCTACAAATCTAGTTATTACTGAAAGTGATTACCTAGAAATGTTTAGTAAGATAGAGGAAATTCAATGAGTTATAGAATTTTATACATATTAATTTCATCTATTTTATTAACTTTTAGTTTAAGTGTTTTTGCAAAACAACCTCCACCTGGATCTGGAATTACTGACGTAAAATCAAATATTCTTTTTGTTTTAGCAACAACTAAAACAATGGCTCAGGATATGGCAATACCAGTGATTGATTTTAGAGCTGTCAATGACTCTGAGGCTGACTCTTTAGAAGGAAATATTCATTCACTGAACTGGTCTGGTGGGCATGTTACATTGCATACGTTTAGAGGAGCTGCAATTCTAGATTATGGAAGAGACTCGGGTTTTTCTGGAGCAGGTGCAAAAATTTCAGCAGATGCATGTAACAATATGATAGGAAGAAATGGTAACTACTTAATGAAATTTCCAACTACGCCATGTAGCGGTAGTTCTTTTACTTGGACCAGAGAAGAACAAGTTAGAATGAGTGCTACTAGTGGAGCTGTAAATTGTGGTTCGAGTTATGATGATGGTGGACTTGCAGTTTATGAACGTAAAGGGGAAATTTATATTACTGATCGAAACACTGATGTTACTTGCGTTTTTAATACTGATAGAGTTTTTTTAAGAAGTTTTCCTACAGATAATAGTAGAACTGATGGCGGTGCTACAGTCACACAATTCAGTAATGCTAACCCCTCTATTGCAGTCGATCAAGCTAGAGGACTTTTATATTACTGGCAGAACGACGAACGAAAACTTTATGTAGACTTCATTGATACTGAAGTAACTGATCCATCGGATAATCCAACTTGGAGAACTGTATCCGATCAATTAAGCACTAGCCATGTTGCTGCTGGTAAGGGTCATGCAATTGATTGGGTAACTGATATTGAAGTTGATAGTAGAGGCGATGTTTACCTACATGATAGAAGGCATGGTAGAATTATAAAATTTTCTGGCTACTCACAACATTGGGGACATGCACAGGACGGGATGCAATTTATTGAAAAGAAAGAGTGCAATTGGAGTGGAAGAAATTGGTGGACTTCTGTCTATGCTTTTGGAATTGATGAATTGAGTGATATTGCATGGGGTGCTAGTTATGGTCGAAATAAAGTGGCCGGAATCAATTTAGATGATCATCGTGATGGCTCTCATGATTGGACCTGTGGAACTGTATTAACAGACGCTATTACTCCTCGATCTAGGGGTGCAATCGCAGGTGATGTCTTAATAAGATTGATGAGAGATAACTCTTTAACTGAAGGTGCAAATTTTGGGTTGATGACTTTTGACAATACAACAAAATTGCATGTCGAAATTACAAAAACAGGCTATCAAGAAATATTAGATTTGATTATGGCTCAAACATTAGATTCTGATGGCTGCTTATCACCTGATTTTCGTTGTGGTGATCCAACTATAACAAATCCAGCAAACCATAAATCCCTTGCTGGATTAGCACTGGAAGATGCAAAGAAATATTTTCAAGGTGACTTACAAAATCCCTCTAGTGGTTTTTATGTAAGCCCTGTTGATGGGAATGCAACATGTCAAAATCAATATGTAATTATATTAACTGATGACATTGCTGATGATGATCCATTAAGTAAAGCAAATACTGAAGCCTCTTTAATGAGAGCATCTACAGATAACATCTTAACTTATGTTGTTGGAATTGGTGATAGTGTCTCTGATGCTAATACCACATTATTTTTACAAGATTTAGCTACTGCAGGAGGAACAGAAACTCCCTATTTTGCTGAAAATGAAAGAACTCTTGTGGCACAATTAAAAGGTGCTATCAGAGTGGTCATAACTAGAGCATTAACCTTTGCAGCACCTACAATTATGCCCGAAACAACAGATGAAGGTGATGAAAAAAGTTATATTTATCAATCTGTATTTGAATATAAAGATGGAAAGGAATGGAAAGGAAATCTTAAAAAATATTTATTAGATGCAAATGGAATTCCTTCAGCAACACCTGAATGGAATGCTGGTGAACTAGTTCCATTACCAAACTCAAGAAAAATATGGGTACCTTTTCCTGCACTCCCTCCAGGAAGTGGATTAAATAATTTTAATACGCAATTAACACATGGATTATTTACTAATGAGATGTATTCATCAGCTGGATCTGAAAATCCTGGCGACTGGACTAGTGATGGTGATGATAACTATGAAACAATTCAATTTATTATGGGCTTTAATTCATGGGATACTGATCTAAAGGACCCTACAACAGATAATACAAATGATGATGCTACGTGGCGAAATGTTGAAAGAGATTGGTATCTACCCGATATCTATAATTCTCGACCTGTATTAGTTGCTGCTCCTTCAGGTTCATATGATTCAACAAATATTCTTACTGAAAGTTATTATCGTAGTCAAAATGCATATGAAAATTTTTATGAAAATAATAAAAATAGAAAAAAACTTGTATTAGCTGGAAGTAATTCAGGATTATTGCATGCATTTAATTTAAATACAGGAATAGAGGAATGGGCATTCATGCCACCTTCATTTATATCTAAAATGTTAGATATGAAACCAATAGCTTATGACCCTACAGACAATACAACTAAAAGAACTCAAGCTATTTTTGGAGTTGATGGTTCCCCATTAGTTAAAGATATATATGTAGAAGGAGAATGGAAAACTATCTTACTTTGTGGATTAGGAAAAGGAGGGGCTTCATATTTTGCTCTTGATATTACAGATCCTGATAATCCTCAACATTTATTTACGTTTGAAAATGATTTAGCTCAAAAAAGAGTTTATTACTGGGATGCTGCTGGAAACAAAACTAGATACAGACACGACGCATCTGCTCCAGAAACTTTTCAGGATAATACAGTACCTCCTCAAGACTCAATAGTTACGGATGAATATGATTTTAGGCTACTTGGTGCTGCTACTTCAACTCCAATTATTCAACTTGTCACTATTGATGGGGTGCAAAAATGGGTAGGAATTATTGGAGGGGGTCTTAATGTAGCTGACTCTACTGTTGGATCAGTTGTCTACATTATAGATATTGAAGATGGCGGAAAGATAATTGAAAAAATTATTATTGATGACATGGTTGATTCTGGTGAGGCTACAGTTGCTGAATCGGAATCAGGCGCCACAAACACTGTTAGAAATTCTGTTCATACGCGTTTGATTCCTGTTACTGCAGATACAACTTCACTCGCAAATTATTATGGAGCACTTCTATACTTTACAGATTATGAAGGCAAATTATGGAAAGTTAATTTATCTAGTGAAGGTACATTATATGAAAAACAAATATTGTTTAATACAATTGCTACTTCAGCAAATGGTAGAGCAAGTTTCTTTGAACCATCTGCGTCAATTGACGAAGCAACTAGTAAATTATGGCTCTATTATGGAACTGGAGACATGTCTAACCTTGGAGAAACAACAAATGAAGATGCGGGTGTTATAATTCAAAATAAAATATATGGCATAAAGGATATTAATTTTCCTTCTATGAATGCATCAGCTGAAACACCACCTGAGAGTAATTGTACAAATATTACTGGTCAAACTTCATGTGTTGTTGGTGATAGTCAATCAGGATGGTTTGCAAATTTGGATACAAATGAAAAAATTACAGGATCACCAAGTATAAAAAATGGCATCGTATACTTTCCTCGATATGTTCCAAATGAAAGTGCTCCGTGTAGTGCTGGTACAGCATATCTGTCTACTCATGATTATCGATTAGGTTGTGCTCAAGGATCAACGATACCTACTGGCGAAGAAACTGTAAAAAAAGAACTTGGCAAAGGAGTTGCAACTACTGCAATATTTTATAAAGGAAAATTATATATGGGGTTAAGTGGCGCTGGAACTGATGATACCACCCTTGATAGTGGATCAGACAGTGACGATTGGACATTAATTGATAATATAATTATTGGAGCACAAACAGCTGGCACGTCATCATCTTCAGGCACCCCAACAATAAATTGGTGGAGAAAAATTTTTTAGATGAATATAGATATTATACTATAGTTCAAAGCTAAGTTTAGATACATAATGCAAGCAGTACTTATCGATATGAAGCAGCCATATGGTATATACTGATTAAAATCCATCCTTTTTGATAAAACGAGTGCTAAAGAAAAAATTGTTCCTAGTAATGATGAAACTACTATTACCATTAAAGTCAACTCAAGACCGGTCCAAAACCCAATCATAGATATCATCTTGACGTCACCCATTCCCAATCCTTCTTTTTTCCTAACAAATAAAAAGATTTTAGAAATAGAAAAGAATAATAAACCACTAATGAATCCACCAAGTAGACTATCAATAATTAATATATTTATAGGATTAAGGTGTAAAAAAGAAAAAATTATCCCTAAAATCATCATAAAATAAGTAATTACATTGGGTATAATAAATTCTCTATAATCGGTAACAAAAATAATAATTAAACTTAATACGAAGAAAAAAAGTAGAAATGCATCTAAAGACCTGCCTAAAAAATAGTAGCTAAGTAATGCAAATATCATAACAAGAAACTCAACTATTGGATATTGCATAGATATTTTTTTATTACAGCAACGCGATACTCCCTTAAGAATCAAGTAAGAAATAATTGGTATATTATCGAAATATTTAATTGGTGTTTTACAAAACTGACATCTAGAAGGTGAAATAATATTGATATCAGATGGAAGTCTAATTATACAAACATTTGCAAAACTACCAAATGATAAACCTAAAATGGCTACAACAAAATAATCAAAGCAAATCATTATTTATATAATTAATTAATCTCTAAAATTAACAATTTGCAAAGGAATACTTAAATCAAGAGAATTAATTTTTTGAATGATCTCCTGAAGATCGTCTCTTTTGCCTCCAGATATTCTTAATTCACTCCCTTGAATTTTAGCTTGTACCTTAAGTTTTGATGATTTAACGAGTGAAGTAATTTTTTTTCCAATTTCTTGATCAATTCCTTCAACTAAATCGTATATTTGCCTAATTGAATTTCCTGAGGCAGCTTCAGAACTTTTTAATTTAATAGCTTTTGGATCTATTTTTCTTTTAATCACATGTGAGGTTAATAAATCTACTACTTGTTTAGCTTTAAGCTCATCTTCAGCTGTTATTGTAATTATATTTTCATTTCTTTCAATTTTTGCATTGGATCCTTTAAAATCATATCTTTGACTAATTTCTTTCATTGAGTTTCCAATTGCATTATCTACTTCTTGAGATTCTAGTCTACTTACAACATCGAAACTTGGCATTTTATTGAATAATCTTTCTTTCTTTGAATAACTTTATATCCTCATCTGTATAGCCTAGTTGTGTGAGTATCTCTTCATTATTTTCCCCTATTTCTGGAGCCATTTCTGGCCTTGCTGAATTTGTTTTGCTGAAACGTGGAGCTGGTGCTGGTTGAACAACATCATCAATTGAAATAAAATTATTTCTAGCTTTCATATGTGGGTGCTCTTTTGCTTCTTTGATTGAAAGTACTGGAGCATAACAAACATCAGTATTTTCTAAAAGATCATTCCATTCATTTCGTGTTTTTGTCTTAAATAAATCTTCCAATTTATTTATTAATTCGGGCCATTTTGATATATCCATTTGATTTTTAAAATTATCATCCAAATTTAGTTTCTCAATTAACAATTGATAAAATTGAGGCTCTAATGAACCTACTGATATATATTTATTATCTTTAGTTTCGTAGACCTGATAAAAAGGGGAGCCACCATCAAAAATATTTTCGCCTTTTTTTTCTACATTCCATATTCCAGACTGTGATAAGGAATATAAAATTGTTAATAGAGATGAAACTCCATCGATCATAGCGGCATCAACAACCTGACCTTTTCCTGTTTTTGAAACTGACAATAATGCCGCACACACACCAAATGCTAGAAACATTGTACCGCCAGCGTAGTCACCTATTAAATTTATAGGAATTGAAGGTTTTGAGTCTTTTTGCCCAATTGAAAATAAAGCACCTGCAAGTGCAATGTAGTTGATGTCATGGCCAGCTGCCTGAGAGAGAGGGCCATCTTGTCCCCACCCTGTAATTCGACCATAAACAAGTTTTGGATTAACATTTAAGCAATCATCAGGACCTATACCAAGTTTTTCAGTAACTCCGGGTCGAAAACCTTCAATTAATGCATCAGCATCTTTAATTAATTTAAAAAAAATATCTTTTGAGTCTTTATCTTTTAAATTTAAACAAATTGATTTTTTATTTCTTCCAGTTATATCAAATTTTGGCTCTGATTGTGGCATGGCAGTATGATTTCTATCAATTCTGATAACTTCAGCTCCAAGATCTGATAATAACATGCCACAGAGTGGACCTGGTCCAATTCCCGATAACTCAATTATTTTGTATCCCGATAGAGCTCCCATATTGATTTACATTGTAGTCAATTCTTTTAAGAAATGAAAAGCCTTTGATATCCTTTGTTTCTCTGCAGTTTTGTTGAAATTATATACCAATGTTTGGTCAGATCGTAATTTTAAATCATATTTTTTTCTGCTTATCAATTCAACTAATTCATTAGTTTTATGGAATTGATTATTTCTAAATTTTATTGTCAGTCCACGTGTTCCTAGATCAAATTTTTCAATACCTAGATCCTTACATAATATCCTGAGCTCAGTAATTTTTAACAAATGAAGAACTTCATCTGGAATAATTCCAAATCTCTCTAGCATTTCATTTCTTATTTCTTTTAATTCACTAGTATTATTTAAGTATGCAAGTCTTCTATAAAAATATAAACGAGTATTTAAATTTGGAATATATAATTCAGGTATAAGAACATTTAATCCTAGATTAATTTGTGGGGACCATTCAGCATCAAGAGTATGAAAATCTGACCTGAGTTCTATAATTTTTTCCTTTAACAATCTGTGATATAGTTCTAGTCCAATTTCCTTTATATGACCCGACTGTTGATCTCCAATTATATTTCCAGAACCTCTTATTTCTAGATCATGACTAGCTAAATTAAAACTTGATCCTCTGCTGTCTAATTTTTTTAATAAATTTAATCTTTGATTTGCTGTGGCTGTAATAGAGTTAAAATCAGAGACTGTATAATAACAATATGCTTCAATATTAGTACGACCAATCCTTCCTCTCAATTGATAGAGCTGAGATAAGCCAAACTTATCTGAATTATGGACAATCATTGTATTTGTTTTTCTTAGATCTAATCCAGATTCAACGATCGTGGTGCATAATAAGATTTTAAATTCATCATTATAAAAATCTACCATCACATTCTCTAATGACTTAGGAGTCATTTGTCCATGTGCAACTTTATAAGAAATATCTGGCAATTTATTTTTAAGAAATTTTTCAACTTCATCTAACTCTTTAACTCTAGGACATACATAATATATTTGCCCTCCTCTATTTTTTTCTGCCGTTATAGCATCTCTAATCGTTTCTTCATTAAATGTTAAAACTTCAGTTTTTATAGTTTGGCGATTAATAGGAGCAGTTGATATAATTGAGAGGTCTCTAAGACCAACAAGAGACATTTGAAGTGTTCTTGGAATTGGCGTTGCTGTTAATGATAAAATATGTATATCTGATTTTAAATTTTTAATTTTTTCTTTTTGATTAACGCCAAAATGCTGTTCTTCATCAATAATGAGAAGACCTAATTTCTTAAATTTTACTTTATCTGCTAATAAAGCATGTGTTCCTACAACAATATCTATTTCAGCATTGTTGATTCTTTCAATTGTTTTATCCGCATCAATTCTTGAAACTAATCTTGATAATTGAGCAATTTTCAAGGGTGAATTTTTAAACCTTATTGTAAAGTTCTCGTAATGCTGTCTACACAATAATGTCGTTGGAACAATTACAGCAACCTGAGATCCAGCTAATGCAACATTAAGTGCCCCTCTTAAAGCAACTTCAGTTTTTCCATATCCAACATCTCCACAAACTAAACGATCCATTGGCATTCCACTATTTAAATCACTGAGAATCTCAGTTGTAACGTTTACTTGATCTTCAGTTTCATCATAAGGAAATTCATTAACAAAATTTGTATAATAAGGCTCAACTGCTTTGAATTTTGGAGCCTTCTTCATTGATCTTTCTGCTGCTGTTTTTATAAGATCATCCGCAATTTCGTTAATTTTCTTCTTTGCACTTGCTTTTCTATATTGCCAGTGTGAAGTTCCAAGTTTATCAAGTTCAACATGTTCATTATTACCACTATATTTGCTTAATAGTTCAATATTTTCGACTGGTATATATAACCGGTCTTCATTGAAGTAAGATATTTCAACACAGTCATGTTGAGATTCTATTATAGTAAGATTCTTTAATCCTTTAAATCTTCCTATTCCATGATCAATATGTACTATTAAATCATTAAGCTCGAATGAGCTTAAGTCAGTCAAAAAAGTATCTGCTTTTATTTTTCTTTTATTTTGATTAAATACAAATTCATTAAAAGGATTGACTACAAATCTTTCAATCGTTGTTAACGTTTTTTGGTTCTTACTATTAAAATATTCTATTTTTTCGATATCTGAGCCATAAATATTTATTCTTATTGGATTTTCATAGCCAATTGGAAAAACATCAATAATATCGCCTTTAACTGAAAATTCTCCGCTTTCTTTTACTCCACTAACTCTAACGTATCCATTTTCACTTAAAAAAAATAAAAAATTATTATAGTCAAATTTAGATTTTTTATCGATTACAAATGATTGATTATTTTTTTTTGTTGACGTTAGACTCATTTTTGATTTTGAACACTATTTAACAATAAGGTAAATACTCTATTTTGAAACTTATTAGGAATGTCTATTTTTCCAAGAATCCATTGATAGATATCATCGTCATCGCTATCTAAGATTAAATCAAAGAGATGAAGCTCATTTTTATTAAATAATTCAATATACTTATTAATAAAATTACCGAGCAATATATCCATTTCTTTAGATCCTCTATGAGAGGCTTTGTAGATAATCTTTTTTTTATATGTTTTTAAATCATTCATGTTTTTCAGATATATTTGATACATTATATATATGAGGCCGAAGATCTTATATAGCCTATTTTCTAATATAATTTCTATAAAGGGAATAGGTCCAAAATATGCAAAGCTTATTGAAAGATTGTGCGGGAAGTATCTTATTGATCTAATATTTCATAAACCTGCAGCTTATATCGACAGACGAAACAACCCTAAAATTTCTGAGCTAGAAAAAGACATTATAGCGACCTTAATTGTAAATATAGATTCTCACACTCCATCGTTTAATAAGCGTATGCCATATAGGATTACTTGTTCTGATGAATCTGGGCAAATGTCAATTGTATATTTCAACATGAGAGGACCATATATTAAAAAAATACTGCCTGTTGGAAGTAAGAGAGTTATAAGCGGAAAAATTGAAATGTATAAAGACTCGTTTCAAATGACGCACCCTCATCATATAGCTGATGTTAATGATTTAAATAAGATCAAATCTATTGAATGTATATATCCACTTACAGCAGGACTAACATCCAGATCAATTCAAAAAGCTATTAACTCATCACTTAAAATTTCAAATGAACTTCCTGAATGGATACCTGAAAATATCATGAAGGATAATGAATGGTTAACTTGGAGCAAATCTGTAAATAAACTTCATAATCCTGATAAAATTTATGAAAACCATTCATCTCCACACTTAGAAAGACTTGTCTTTGATGAACTCTTATCTCATCAACTAACAATTAGGCTTATAAAAAATAAGATAAATAAAATTAAAGGCAATGTATTAGAGAAAAAAGAGACATTTACTAAAAAACTTAAAAATTTATTAGAATTCAAACTTACTAATGATCAACAGAGGGCTATAGATGAGATATCAACTGATTTAGGTTCATCAAGCAAGATGTTAAGATTGCTTCAAGGCGACGTTGGAAGTGGAAAAACAATTGTATCATTATTCTCAATTCTACAATCTATTGAAAATGATAAGAGATCTATTCTTATGGCACCAACAGAATTATTGGCTGAACAACATTTTAATACTATTAATGAATATGTTTCTCAACTGAATCTATCTTGTTCATTAATAACTTCATCTACAAAAAAGAATCATAATTTTAATTCAGATATATTGATTGGAACTCATGCCTTATTCCAGGAAAATGTAGAATTCAAAAATATAGGAATTGTTGTTATAGATGAACAACACAAATTTGGAGTTCATCAAAGAATATTATTAAGTGAAAAAGTTGGAAATGAATGTGATATATTACTTATGACTGCTACCCCTATTCCTAGAACATTAGAACTTGCATCCTATGGTGACATGGATATTTCTAGAATTCATGAAAAACCAAAAAATAGAAAAGATATAACAACAAAATCAGTCAATATTGATAAAGTTGAAGATCTTAAAAAGGCATTATTAAAAAAAATAAAAAATAATGAAAAAGTATATTGGGTCTGCCCATTAATTGATGAATCAGAAAAATTAGCTCTTCAATCTGTTAATAATAGATTAAGTGATCTTAAAAAATATTTCAAAACTGATGAAGTCGATATGATACATGGTCAAATGTCTCAAGATCAAAAAAATAAAATTATGTCAAACTTCACTAATGGAGATACTAAGATTCTAATAGCAACATCTGTCATTGAGGTAGGAATAGACGATCCTGATGCAACAGTGATGATTATCGAAAATGCAGAAAGATATGGTCTATCTCAACTACATCAGTTGCGTGGTAGAGTTGGTAGAGGCAAAATTCAGTCAACATGTATTCTACTATTTTATGGTCCTCTTTCTGAGACTGCAAAAAGGAGAATTAAAATTATGAAAGAAACAAATGATGGATTTAAAATAGCTGAAGAAGACCTTGATATCAGAGGGTCAGGTGAAATACTTGGATCTAAACAAAGCGGTATTCCAAATTTTAAACTCTCCAATTTAGATATTCATAAACATTTACTTGAAATGGCACGTGAAGAGGCTCTCAATATTATAAATGAGGATCCATTTTTAAAATCAGATCGGGGTAAGGCACTAAAAGTATTACTTCATTTATTTAAAAATGAGGTCGCAATAGATTATCTTAAGTCAGGTTAGTTTATTTTTTTGGAGGAACAACCATTCCTGCAGAAACAACTAACTTAATTGCATCTTCAACAGACATGTCTAATTCTATAATGTCCTCTTTCTCAAAGAATAATAAAAAGCCAGACGTTGGGTTTGGAGTAGTTGGAACAAAAACATTGACCATTTCACCTTTTCTATCTTTAAGCTCCCCTTTTGTTTCTCCAGTCATAAATCCGATGGCATATATGCCATTACGTGGATATTGAACAAGTACAACTTTTTGGTACGCAGCATCTGCAGTAGAGAAAGTTTCTGTAATTTGTTTAATAGCTTTGTATACATTGCCAGCAAAAGGAATTCTTGAAATTACATTATCAAAATATCCTAAGATCGATTTTCCAAACAAAGTTGAAAATATCAAACCTATAATAATAAAAGATAAAAATGCTATAATTAACTCAAGACCAGGTATTCTATATCCAATAATTTCAGGCAATAGTCCATTTGGATTAAATCGATCTGGAACTAAACCTGCAATAAACTCAACTATGAATATTGTAATATATATTGTAGCTCCTATGGGAGCTGAAATTAGAAGACCAGTAAAAAAATATCTTCTGATAAAACCAAATAATCTATTTTGTTTCTTTTCAGAGGCCATAATTTGATTTCATTTTTAAGAAATTAAGAATAACATATTTCGATATTAAATATAATTATTTATGAGTATT
>MDTG01001693.1_pt1 | contig 13944 bp, 10 predicted proteins | sample 811421 | NCBI WGS metagenome assembly MDTG01 (sample SAMN05326645, study PRJNA326480) | marine metagenome | isolation source: seawater | place: Pacific Ocean: South East | collected 2011 | reverse complement strand
GTTAATAGACTTGCTAATCCAGCTGATAACCAATTAACTATATTGTTGTCAACATACAAAAAATGAGAAGAAAAAAATCGGTTTGTTGTATTAACTAGAGTTTGACCCTGAAGATTTGCTCCTAACCAAGAATCAATAAAGGTAGCCACCAATCCTGTACTAGCTACTAATGCACCCATAACCATAGAATTGGTAGAATGTAACAACCCCACGAGTAAGCCAACGCTTATAGCACCTGCCACTGCGGCTAAAGTTCCAGCTATACTTATAGCACCATCAGTGCCCGGTGGCACTTGTTTAAAACCATTGATAGACCATGTTTTGCCTTTGACACGGTTGCCTCCAATTTCTGAAGCCCATGTATCTGACGTTGCAAAGGCGATACTAGAATAGGCAGCTATCTTTAGAAGTTCGAGATCTACAAATAAACCAAGCAAAGTAAAGAAACCAAACCAAAATCCATTGGCCCAAACCTGAGCTCCTATTCTACGAAATTTAAGTTCCATATGATGGTCATTGCTACTACTGTTTTTGGATAACAGTGAACTACTAACAAAAAAAAATAATAGAATTGCAGCCCCCTCAATGCCAGCGACACCAAAGGTAATAACTCCAAGTAACCATGCAGAACCTGAACCATCAAGACTAAGCCAATTTAAGAAAAATGAGAGTGCAGCAAATATTCCTCCCGCCAGAAAACCCCAAAGGATTCTTTGCTGAATTTCAGCGTCTGCAACACCAACAAAACCCAAAATGAGTAAAAAGAGTAAAAAAATATTAATTATTCTATCAATCATAGATTTTTGCCTACTTAACAATTTGTTAGCACGTTTTTGAAGTTATGCTACTAGTCTTTTAAGGGTAATTATGTTTAATCCTAACCCAGTTAACTGTGCAAAGACTTAGCTAATTATAACTACTAATAAACAAGACTAGTATTTATCCCAACTAGTCAATCGATTCCTCTTCGACCTCTTGGCGATCATGCTTCATAATTGCAAATATGACCAACACATAACCCGCCATGACCACTATAGGTGATACATACAGAGAAATAAAGCCATTAACTTCATTTTCCATATACATAGCGGCAAAACCGCCAACAATGAATAGCACTGCAATACCTAATAGTTTGTAGTTGAAAGCAGAAAAGAACATTGATGTGTTAGATTTTTTAAAATTTAGTTTTGCCATTACTTTAGGTGACAATAAGTTTGTTATCTGGTTGGTACAATTGATTACGTTCAATAAGAACGAATTCAATCAACAAAATTATATCAATACATCAGTTTATTTAATATGAAATGGAAAAAGTGTTTATAATAGTTTTCCCTTTCATATAAACATATTTAATTATTACCCATTTATATAGACACATATCTCTAGGAATGCTAATTTCTTAGTCATTGTAAATTAGCTATTATTAGGTATAAGGACAAAAGCTAGATAAAAGAAATGACCCAACTTATATTGGCATCACAAAGCCCTCGTAGAAAAGCGCTACTTCAAAAATTAGGCATACCCTTCGAAATTCAACCATCCACGATTAATGAATACTCATTAACCACGGACCCCACGAACTTAGTGAAAGAATTAAGCCTTGCGAAAGCCAAGGACGTTGCAATGAACTGCTCAGACGCAATAGTTATTGGAGCAGATACTATTGTAGTTCATAACAATGATATCCTTGGAAAACCTACCAATGAACAAGAGGCGGCCCAGATTTTAGCCCGACTGAGTGGAAACCATCACCAGGTGTATACCGGAGTTTGCCTTCAGTATGTAGATAGGCGAGGAGCACTTCAAGAACCAGTACTTTTTCATGAACTGACAAAGGTATGGTTTCAAGCGCTTAGTACTTATCCCATTCATAATTATGTTTCATCGGGCCTACCTATGGATAAAGCTGGTGCCTATGGAATTCAAGATAAATGGGGGGCTATCTTTGTAAAAAAAATCAAGGGTGACTTCTATAACATAGTTGGTCTTCCTTTGAGTCGATGTTATCTTGAACTTAGTTCGTTAAAAGAGCGTTACAAATTGAAACTGCAATGAAGCACGCCTTAATTAACGCTAGTTGGCGCAGACTCAAATCAATGAACTTATCTTCATTCAATAGTGAGCATTTAACCAAAAGCATGCTCAGGAAAATTATATACAGTACTCCACGGACTCAATTTCAACAAAGCTCTGCATATTTGGCAAGTATTTTAGCAGTATTGATACTTTTGCTTAGCACATCTGCTTTAGCTCAAAGCCAGACAATTAGCAATCGAGGTCGATTAGAAATTGCACTAAGACTAATACAAGAGCAACGCTGTGATGGTGCTTTACCTATCTTAGAGCAATTACACCGCAATGAACCGAATGCCTTTATCTATTTTGATCGGATAATTGAATGTGAAATTGAACTCAAAAAGTATGATAGGGCCTTAGAACGAGTACAAAATTATGAAACAAATCGAAGCAATAAAGCTCTAACAGGCGTATTAGAGGGTGAAATTCAGTTTTTCATGGGGAATAAGGAACTCGCATTCAATTTATGGAATGAAAATCTTAAAATGCATCCAAAGATGTTGCAGCTTTATATCAATACAGCTAGGACTATGGTTAACCGTAAAGCTTTTGATCAAGCGTTGTTGGTTTATGAGAAAGCGCAAATAAGTTTCAAGAATCCCATGTTATTTAACTCTGAGATCCCCATGGTGCATATGCAGGCGGGTAACTACGATGAGGCTGTTGAAAGTTGGCTAACTTTGATACAAAATTCTCCTAATCAAGCAACGGGTTTCCAACGGATTTTGTTTCGATATAATGATCCTTTATTATATGACATCAGCATTATAAAATTGGAAGATCTACTATCAAACTTGCAGCCAAATGATGTCCTTTATAGTACACTCTATGAGTTGCAAATTTGGCTGCTTTTGGAAACCAATCTTTTTGAACGAGCATTTAATACCGCTTTAAGATACGAGAAAAATACTCCTGCAATCACCTATTCACTTTACAATGTAGGAAACCAATTACTCCAAAATAGAGAATATGAAAAGGCACTTAATTCTTTTCACTATTATTCTGATATTGGCTTTAATGAGATAAGATGGCAAGCGCTAGAGAGACAGGCAGAAATTTGGCTATCATGGGTAAAATACTTGGAGGATTATGACCTCATCCCGGTATCAGAAAAGTCATACTATACCGAGCAGGCAAGAGAGCTCCTCAACTTAATACTTTCAGAAGCCCCAAATTACCAAAATAGTACAAATGTGCACCTTCGCTTAGCAGAATTGTACTTAGATTTTGATAAAGATTTAGTGCAAGCACAGGAAATTATACAACGACTCGAAGGACTAAGAGAAAACATCTCAGAGGAATTGAATTATCTAAAAGGTCGACTTGCCATAACAAATGAGTCGTTTACTGAAGCCAGACTATTACTTACTCGGTCAAATCGTTCTGCGAAAGTAGGAGAAATGGCAGAAAAAACGCGCTACTATTTAGCACTATCTGACTTTTACTCTCAAGATTATGAATTTTCCAGTTTACAGCTCAAAAGTTTAGGCCGGCAGTATACCTCGTATTATGCTAATAATGCATTAGAACTACGCCTTTGGTTACAAACCATAACGGCTTTGGATTCTACTGCTCAATTTAATATAACTTTCCCAAAGGCTATGCTTGAAGAACTCAAAGGCAATAAAGCTACGGCCAAAGCTATGCTTTGGGAAATTGCGCGTAATCATAGAAATCCTTTTTCTGGCTATGCTTTTAAAGTACTTTATTCTTTGGGAGCTGATTTGGAAGACTATATAACGGCCTTGAACGTTTACTTAGTTAATCAAAAGAGTTCTTCACTAAGAGAAAATCTTATGTGGCTACGAGCACAAGCTGCGTTCTATCTTTCGGAACAAGATTCTTCCTCACTGAGTTCAGAAACCCTTTATTCGTATTATGAGGAATTAATTTTGTCTTTCCCAAATGGTTTTTATAGTCCACTTGCTCGCAAAGTAATAAACAAATTAAATATTCGCTCATGACATATTTGAATTACTTCAATAATTCTAACCAGGTTATTCGAAATCCACGGTATAGCCTCGTCCGACTAGTCCTCATTAGTCTGTTCCTCTGCATTAACCATGTTGCACCTAGTAGTGCCCAACAACTCTTTATTCCCATGGATGAAAGTCAGGAGAATCATTTAAAGGCCTATGGACTCATCTTCAACCATCTGACAGTGGGAGGTAAAGCTACATGGTTATTAAATTATAGAGGCGGCTCGTTCATGACCGAAGAAAATGCTGAACTAATTAGAGAAGCACGCTTAAAAAATATATCCATCGAAATTATAAGTAGCTCACAGGCCGCTAGAATAACGCAGGAGCTTGAATCTCCAGGTTCGAATACATCAATTGTCAACCTAGAAAAAGCGCCTCGAATCGCTGTTTATACCCCCAATCAAACACTTCCATGGGATGATGCGGTAACCCTTGCACTCAGTTATGCTGAGATTAAATACGACAAAATTTGGGATATTGAAGTACTACAAGGCACACTACAAAATTATGATTGGCTGCATTTACATCATGAAGATTTTACTGGACAATATGGGAAGTTTTGGGCTAGCTATCGAAATAATCCATGGTATATAACTCAGGTGAAACAAATGGAAGTAATGGCTGCAGAGTTAGGTTTTAATAAGGTGAGTGAACAGAAACTAGCCGTAGCTAAAACTATCAAAGAATATGTAGGCAAGGGTGGTTTTCTATTTGCCATGTGCTCTGGTACCGATACCTTCGATGTGGCCTTAGCAGCTGAAGGTATCGACATTGCCCCTACCCCTTTTGATGGAGACCCAGTGGACCCTAATGCGCAGGAATCATTGGACTATAGCGCAACCTTGGCTTTTGAAAATTTTACTATCAGCCTAAATCCGTCGGAATACGAACATGCAGATATTGATGTCCCAGTTGCTATTGATGAAATCGATCAAAGTCTAGATTTTTTTACTCTTTTTGATTTCTCTGCCAAATGGGATCCTGTTCCAACGATGCTAACCCAAAATCATGTTAGCAGCGTACGTGGATTCTACGGCCAAACTACAGCCTTCAGGACCGCCAAAATAAAATCTTCAGTGGTTATACTAGGGGAAAGTCCGGGGCGCGAACAAGCAAAATATATTCATGGTAACTTTGGTCAAGGAACTTATACCTTTTATGCGGGCCATGACCCTGAAGACTACACCCACCGTGTAAATGATCCACCAACAGATTTAGCATTATACCCAAACAGTCCTGGTTATCGACTCATTTTAAATAATATTTTATTTCCCGCAGCGAAAAAGAAAAAGCAAAAAACCTAATGCATGCATCACAAAGATTCGAAGACCTAGTACGTCTAGTTCAGATCCTACGTAAAGAATGTCCGTGGGATCGAAAGCAAACTCACCAGTCCATAAAAGATAATCTGGTCGAAGAAGTCTATGAGGCACTAGAAGCGCTAGAAAATGATAATTTTGAAGAGTTCAAAAATGAACTAGGGGACTTACTCCTTCACGTAGTATTCCATGGTGTAATTGCATCAGAAAATAGCCAGTTTAATATAGAAGATGTCATTGAGACTTTAATGGAAAAACTGATCAGACGTCATCCTCATGTATTTGGTGGCCAAGCGATAGTTGATGAAAGAAAGGTTTCTCAAAACTGGGAGATGATTAAAAAGAAAGAGGGAAAAAAGTCGACTTTAGACGGACTTCCAAAACCCATGCCGGCGCTACTAAGAGCACAACGAATGCAGGAGAAAGCAAAAAATGTAGGCTTTGATTGGCCTGAGTGGAAACAAGCATGGGAGAAAGTGGAAGAAGAAACCCAAGAGTTTAAAGAAACACTTTCATCGGGATCGACCAAGGAGCAAGCGCAAGAATTTGGGGATTTACTGTTTTCTATTGTGAATTTGGGACGTTTTTTTGACTTAAATGCCGAGGATAGTTTACGCCTTACAAATACAAAATTTGAGCAGCGATTTCGATATATAGAACAGCAGGCTGAAAAAGAAAATCGATCCATAAATAACCTAAGTTTAGAAGAAATGGATAGGCATTGGGAAGCCGCAAAAAAAGCACTTTAAGTACTTAATTTATTGTCTGGGTTTCATTAACTTATAACCAACTCTTGAAGTGACACAATATCCTATTTTATTACACAAATGCGGAGAGTCCTCACACACACGCGCACTGGATGGTACCGAAAAGGCAAGAGTAAACTGAACACCTAACAAATATTCGGAACACCATGACAAACTATTTACAAACCGGATTTGACGAATCAATTTACCCTTTTATAAACAAAGGCTTGGATGGCGTAGTAGCTTTTTCCACCACTAAAAGTTCTATTGATGGACAACGCGGTGAGCTAATATATACAGGATACAATATTGATGTGCTTGCAGAAAAAAGTACCTTTGAAGAAGTATGTTTTTTGTTGTGGAACGACCGTCTTCCAACGCGAACCGAATTGGATGATTTAACACATAAATTACAAGCGCGAAGAAATATTCCAAAAATAGTTATTGATTATTTACACAGTGTTGACAAAGAGTCAAAGCCTATGTCTGTTTTGCGTACAGCTACTTCTATGCTCTCTGAAACTGATATTCATTTACCCGACGATTCCTATTACGAAAAAGCAATCAATATTACGGCTAAGTTACCTACAATTATCGCAGCTTTTTCTCGACTAAGAAGCGGCAAAGAAATCGTTAACCCGAAAACAACAGGTTCTACTGCATTTAATTTTCTCTACATGCTAAATGGTGAGGAACCTGGTGTGCAGGCTGAAAAGACTCTAGATTTGTGCTTAATACTCCATGCAGAGCATGGAATGAATGCTTCTACCTTCACTTGTAGAACCGTGGGTGGAACATTGTCAGATTTATATTCAGCTATAACTGCTGCTATTGGAACACTGAAAGGTCCTCTTCATGGTGGAGCGAATACTGCTGTAATGCAAATGCTTATGAAACTAGAAAAGCAAGGTAAAAATGCTGATGCGGTTACATTTACTAAAGATAAGTTGGCCAAAAAAGAAAAGATTATGGGGTTTGGCCACCGTGTGTATAAAACTTTTGATCCTAGAGCTCGTCACCTTCAAAAAATGGCTCAATCATTAAGTGAAGAAACTGGGCATGAAGAATTATATCGCTGGTCAATGGATATGTTGAATACGATGAAAAGTGAAAAAAATATTGACCCAAATGTCGATTTCTTTTCCGCAACCGTTTATTACTCTATGGGAATTCAGCCGGATTTATACACCTGTATATTTACCATGAGTCGTATTGCAGGCTGGGCCGGCCATTATATGGAACAAATGGGGCATAACCGACTCGTACGCCCTAGAGCACTCTATGTTGGTGAAAAAAATGTAGCTTACACTCCTATTGAGGAGCGATGACTAAATTTACGATCCGCAAAGGAACAAATATTTCCTTCACTAACCGCCCCCCCTCTAAATAACCTTTAATATTCTTAAGCTCTTTTGCATTTTCAATAACATATTGCTTATCCATCGCTAAGCCAGCGGGAACATACAGTTCTGCGCGGACCTTCCCATTAATTTGGATAGGATACATTATTTCATCGTCTGTCAAGTATTGTTCATCGAAGGCAGGCCACTCTTGGTAAGCCAAACTTTCCTGATGACCTAACTTCATCCATAACTCCTCACTAATATGAGGGGCAAAAGGCGATAATATTTGCGCAAAATTTTGAGCCACAGCTTTAGGCATCTGACTCCAGTTATTGGCTTCATTTACAAAAATCATCAATGCTGATATTGCAGTGTTAAATCGCATCTCTTCAATATCTTGGCTCACCTTTTTAATCACTGTGTGAAGCACTTTAAGCTGCTCTTTAGTAGGTTCTATCTCACTAATCGTGGACTTAAGTTCGCCATCCTTCACATTAACTAAGAGTCTCCAAGCTCGATGTAAGAATCTGTTTACCCCTTCCACCCCTTTAGTACTCCAAGGTTTAACCTGCTCTAATGGCCCCATAAACATCTCATACAAGCGAAGTGAATCCGCTCCAAATTTCTCAATAATTTGATCGGGATTTATAACATTGCCACGGCTCTTAGACATCTTATATGCTCTAGCTTCAATGCGTATGTTGGTGCCCTTGATTACAAAATGATCCCCTTTTTTCTCTACATCTTCATCAGATAGACGAATCCTATCTGTAGCCTTTTCAGCATAATCAATGGATATCCACTCTCCATTTTTTTTAGCAGCAGTATATTCCATCTCACCAAGAATCATACCTTGATTCACCAATTTCTGAAATGGTTCCTTAGTACTAACAACGCCCAAATCAAATAATACCTTGTGCCAAAATCGGGCATATAACAAATGTAATACCGCATGTTCAGCACCACCAACATATAAATCCACCGGCATCCAATACGATTCATAATCAGGATCTACGGGTCCTCCCTCCCAATCTGGGGATATATACCGCAAATAATACCAACAAGAGCCTGCCCACTGAGGCATAGTGTTAGTTTCACGTTTAGCAGGCTTACCTGTTGTAGGATCGATGGTATGAACCCATTTAGTTGCGTTAGCCAGAGGAGGCTCTCCATCACCATTAGGTTGATATTTATCTACATTCGGAAGTTCTAAAGGTAGCTGATCTTCGGATAAAGGAATCACACCCTCGTCGGTATGAAGTATGGGGAAAGGCTCACCCCAGTAGCGCTGTCGAGAGAACAACCAGTCACGGAGCTTGTAGTTAATAGCTTTTGAACCTACTCCGTGATCTTCCAACCATTGAATCATTGTAGTTTTTGCCTCAGCCACCCCCATTCCATTCAAAAAATCAGAATTAATGGCGAGACCATCTCCCGTATAGGCTTTGCCAGTAAACCCTTCTTGGGGTTGAACCGTGCGTACTATCGGTAAATCAAAGGTCTCTGCAAACTCCCAATCTCGCTCATCTTGCGCAGGTACGGCCATGATGGCACCTGTTCCATAACTAACAAGTACATAATCCGCAATCCATATGGGAATCTGCTTGTTAGTCACTGGATGAATCGCAAAAGCGCCTGTCCAAACTCCCGTTTTCTCTTTCGATAGTTCTTGTCTGTCTAAATCCGATTTGGCAGCCGCAGTTTTCACATACTCATGCACAGCTGAACATTGCTGATCGCTTGTAATCTTATCTACCATATGATGCTCCGGTGCAAGTACCATATATGTAGCGCCAAACAATGTATCAGGTCTCGTTGTAAATACCCGAATCTGCTCTGAATCATATTCCTGAATTTTGAAGTCAATTTCAGCACCTACTGACTTTCCTATCCAATTTCTCTGCATATCTTTCAACGATTCAGGCCAGTCAAGATCATCCAAATCCTGAAGTAAACGCTCTGCATAGGCGGTGATCTTGAGGACCCATTGACGCATTGGTCGCCGAACGACGGGATACCCACCCACCTCACTTTTTCCATCAATTACTTCCTCATTGGCTAAAACAGTCCCTAATTCTGAGCACCAATTGACTGCAACTTCATCCTCATAGGCCAAGCCCATCTCATAAAGTTTCAAGAAAATCCATTGAGTCCATTTAAAATAATTAGGATCCGTTGTATTTACTTCTCTATCCCAATCATAACTGAATCCAATAGCTTGTAATTGTTCACGGAATCTTTTGATATTGTGCTCGGTGGTAATACGTGGATGAGTCCCCGTTTTTACAGCATACTGCTCAGCAGGCAATCCAAATGCATCCCAACCTATAGGATGAAGTACGTTAAAACCCATCATTCGCTTATATCGTGCCATTATATCGGTAGCAGTATATCCTTCTGGGTGTCCCACATGCAAACCAGATCCACTAGGATAAGGAAACATATCCAAAACATAATATTTTGACTTGTTACGATCCGTAGGGGTTTTAAACGTCTTGTGCTGTAGCCAATATGTTTGCCATTTCTTTTCAATGGCTGCTGGATTATACGAATGCATAAAAAAGTATTTTAGTCTGTAGGGTCGTCGTTGTATATCAATTTTCCCCATTAACCTGTCGAAAAGGTGGAGGTCTTTAGGGCTCACTTATAAATTCCTAAAATAGGCATAAAAGAATTAAATAATGAAAGGACAAAGATACCTTAGTATATCTACCCCATCGGGCTTCCAATATAAAGGAGGGCACTGGGCGTAGTCAATGGATTCAACATTAATAGTGTCGTTAAAGAAGCCTTTAAAGGCTGGGATATCAGCTCCTAGATAGTATATACTCTGAAGGGTAAAACCAAAACGCTCCACCAAACTGCCCAACGCATCTTTATCGGCTTTAACCCAGTAAACCACTCTATTACTTTTTGGCTCAGATACATACTCTAAAGAATGCTCTTCTATAAACCAATCGCCGACACATATGAATGCACGATCTATGGCCAAATTATATGCTTGTTTGTAAGCCACACTGGTCAGTCTGTTTCGATTAAATCCTTGCGTTTGAACCTTCGAATCGGATATGCCTGCTATCTCAGTTTTATAGAAGGCAGTTTTTAATGCATTTTCTAATGGTTTTTGCAGTTCATTGAGCCCAACTGGAGATACAATCATACCTACTGACCTACAGCCTTTTCCATCATGCCTGAGCATCGCTTCGATGAGTTGATTAGAATGTTTTATGGCCAATTCTTTGTTTGGGCAATAGGCTATTGAAAATGATGCTGTACGATTTAACCAGTTCGTCCGTTTATCTAATATTTGAGCTTTAATTAAGATAGCTTTAAGGCTTTCTAAGGATGATTCTGATCCTGCAAAAAGTACTTTCTTGAAGTCTTTAGCGGGAATATCTTTTGTTTCAATGGTCCAATGCTGAATCTGTGCTTCCCAACCTCTGTGAACCAACCATTTTAGTATAGAAACTAAGAGATAGGGGTCTTTCCGAGAAATTTTACCCGTATAATTATGACCTGATAATAAAACAGCGATAGCATCCTGCAAACCGACTAAGGGTAGATTACCAGCATGAATACATAACACATGCGCTTGTTCAAATAGTTGAGAATCTATGTCATCTTGTACATCTACTCTTTTTTTATTTAGTTCTTGTTGGTCCTTTTCCCCATAATATTGTTCCACCCAGTGTACTAAATCGCCCGCTTCTAAACGGGATTTAATGGAAGAAAGCTGAAAATCAATATCCTCTGAAGTAAAATCGGTACCTAAAATACTTTGTTTAATGGCTGCGCGCATTCCGGATTGCTCATTATCAAACCACTCGATTAGGTGTTTCTGTAAAAGCAACGCTCTATCTTTCGCCTGCTTAGTCCAAATCTTATCGACTTGATGTAGCTTATTCGAATTTTTTTGATTTGAATTTGGAAGGGCTGAACTATCCATCTTGCTCTATTAAAAAATTACAACCACGCATAGATGTTTGCTCCCATCGTCCTAATATCTGAAAGTCTCCTTTCTCATCCCTCACCCCCCGATCACCCGTCAACAAAAAGCTACAAGAATGAATATTAGCTAGATCAACTATCCCAATTCGCCCTTCTTGTCCTGGCTCCAGTAATTTATTGGGTTCATCTGAATCTACCACAACTACCTTTACCCATTCCGGACATTTCAGCCACAGTCCATTGGAAGTATAAGACTGACTCAGGCATTCAGTCATCCCATACTCGGTGTGAAGCTGGTCTGGTAGACAATTAAATCCTTTTACTAAACGATCAAATAACTCTTGTCGTGAAACCGATCGTCGATAGGTCTTCATACCCCCCGTTTCAATGATTCTTATCTCTTTTGGCAGGTTTAATGGCACCTTATTTCGCTCGTGTCGTTCAATCAGGTCTAACCATCCAAATGCAGCCCCAAAAAGCATTACTTGATGCCCCTTTGCCACAAGTTCATGTAGCTGCTGTGTTGGCAGGCACTGATCTAAGGATAAATAGCGACTCTGTCGAGTTTGATCCCACTCCATTAACCGGTCAATCATATATAACAAGGATGATTGAGAGTTTTCAGAATAACCAGGTGTGTATGCCCAGATGATCCAATTCTCCTTACCAAATCTTGCTTGCCATGATGCTTTAATAGAAGCATCATAATATATGGGGTTTAGCACACGATGACGGCTTCGCTGCATAGTGGAGGTCCCACTACTTAAAAACTCTAAAGCTTCATGATTCGATACCAAATGTGGAATGCGAGTTGATAGGTAACTATCGCCTATAAGAACATTTTTCGTCCCTATCTCTGCATCTTTAAACGCTTGGACCGGTAGTAATGGTGGCAATTCCTCAAGGCAGCGTAAGTAATCCTCGACTGACCAGCCTAAAGCAGTGCAATATTTTCGGTATACTGGATTCAAAGTGTATTGAAAGACAAATACTTGGGCTAATTTTTCTTCGAAACTAAGAGCAGGATTTAGAAAAAAGGAATTGCTCCCTTCAGTTAATGACTTATAGAGATCCGGAATTGTTCTCCGAATCTGCTCGAAAGAATCATTTGGTATGGAAAAGGACTTATTCATATCAACAAGAGTATTAGAAACCATTCCGCTTTTAGTTATCCTCTTGTTGAACAATATCAAATGAGAACAATGCGCGCTCAAATAAAATCCACAACCTAGTTCCTTCAGTTATTGAATTTACCCAAAGCCCATAATTTTGTTCCAACTCATCCCATTTATCAGCATAGTTTGTTGAGGAAATATTCGATAGATATACATGATCTCGGGTAATATCATAACTACCTAACCAGAGCCCATTGCCACTAATGCGAGCAATTTTTTTGCTTTGAGCACTATATAATTCAATATAATCAGCTCTGCATTGCATGTCAGTTATGGGGCCTATAACTTCATAGAGGGTACTAAATCCAAGATAATCTCCTTTAGAATTAAAGCGATGTATTCCTCTCCCAAGCGCGTCCCAAACCTGTAAATATCCACTATCAAGGAGGCACAGTTTTTCGGGTTTCCAGCTGGTAGCCACTCCGAAGCGATCTAGTCCCCCACTGTAATCTGTACCAGCTCTACTAATATCCAAACTAGATAAATAGTGCAATTCATGATCTAAAATTTTGACACGGCCATTTTCTTTGTCTGCTACATATATTTTTAGTCCATTTTTACTAACTAGATCAGTCGGTGTATGCAAAGATTCTGTTCCCTCACCCATTCCACCTGCTTCAATACCTAGCTCTCCATCTATTGTAAAAAGGTACATCTTATGCTCGGTCAGATCACTAACAATTACTCCATCAAGCCCTTTCACCATAGCTGAAGCTTGGGTAAATGTAGCTATAGGTATGGGATTTGCCATCGAACTGTAATGGGTTACACCCTGTAATTTGGATAATTTGGCTAGATATTGGCCTGTTGCATTATTCGCAATTTGCTGATTTAGTATATTAGCTTGTTGAATCGTATCAATTTTGACCTCTGCTACAACTACACCATTTTGAGCTACACTTCCGATTATCACCAACCATATGTATGAGACCATAAAAAAAACCGCCTTTTGTGGTGCTTTTTTTCTAAATAAATGATAGGATTGTAAGATAGATTTTATAATTTGGATGGCTAATATAACCCTTAAATTACAGTAGATATGATTGCAAAAAACATTCATGAAACATGGTTCAATCCTTTAGCACCAATATCTTTGCGATAAAACATATTCTCAAACGAAATGGATTCAAGACCTTTATATGCCATCGAAATAGACTCATATAGTGTTTTACCGGTACCGACCACATTTAGTACCCGCCCACCTGAAGTGCACAGTTGGCCTTGATACTGCTTTGTACCTGCGTGAAAAATTTGAAAAGCATCCGTTTGTTGGATCTTCTCTATACCAAAAATAGGAAAACCTGTCTGGTAACTAAGTGGATAGCCTCCCGAAACAAGAACCACCGTTGTTCTAT
>MDTG01024040.1_pt1 | contig 13945 bp, 14 predicted proteins | sample 811421 | NCBI WGS metagenome assembly MDTG01 (sample SAMN05326645, study PRJNA326480) | marine metagenome | isolation source: seawater | place: Pacific Ocean: South East | collected 2011 | reverse complement strand
TGTATAGAGGAGAGAAATGGAAAGATGTTTGTATTTCTGACATATTTTTTTCTTCCGCAGGATAAATTAACATTTAAAAAACTATTACTAATATAACTTAAAATAAATACTATGAAAAAACTTCTATTGTTTTTATTATTTGTACCTTTTTTAATGTTGGGGCAAAATAAAGATATTCCAGTATTTGGATCATATGAATGGATATCTGACAAACCAATTGATATTGGAGAATATTCAAGCAATCATCCAGTTAAAGGTTTTTCTTTATATAATGAATATATAAAAGATCAATGGAATAGTGAGGGTGTATTATTTCAGCGTTTTGCATATATGGATAATAATGGGGATTGGCAAGAGAGTAGCAATAATGAAGGAGCTAGATCTAGATCTTCATCCTTCAACTATATGATATTTGATTCATTGGAGGATCCATATATTATCTTTAAGATTACTTTTTCACCCGGATTCTTACGTGAAGGCAATCTATATAAAATATATTATAAAATAGTTGGTGACAAGATAGAATTAAGATACAATAATCAAAAATCTATTTATTACAAAAACGAATAAATATTAACTACAAAAAAACAAACCCCTACAATCACTAGATTATAAGGGTTTAGCTAATGCGGAGAGAGAGGGATTCGAACCCCCGGTACCTTGCGGTACAATGGTTTTCAAGACCACCGCATTCGACCACTCTGCCATCTCTCCAATAACTTTCAACAAAAATAGAAATATTTTGAAATATAGAAATATAATATTATTCTTTTTAAAAAGATAAATAAAGATATATTCTATTTGTTTGCAAATAGAGATATAAAAAGTTTAATAACTTTTATTAAGAATAAATATTAAATAACAGTGATGTTAGTAGCCATTTTTCCTTTGTCACTTTCACCTACTTCAAAAGTAACTGCTTGTCCTTCTTTTAGTGTTCTAAAGTTTTCGGCTTGTATTTCTTTATAATGTGCGAAGTAATCAGATCCATCTTCATTACTGCTGATAAATCCATAACCTTTCTTTTCGTTAAACCATTTTACTGTTCCTTCCATGATATATTTTAAATTTTTGTCAAAAATAGAAAAAATATACATAACTCTACAAAATATGTATTTTATTTTGAAATTTATAGTAAAATAGTTTTACGTTTGCAATATGAAGTTATTTGCTCGTGACCCATTTAATCATTTTCTATTCGTAAAAAAATGGTTAATACGGATATTTGGATTACTTTCATATAGAAGGTTTCACGGAATAAACAATCTTAATATTGAAGGTTCTGAGATTATTAGAGATTTACCAGAAAAAAATGTTTTGTTTATTTCTAATCATCAAACTTATTTTGCTGATGTAACCGCAATGTTACATGTATTTAATGCTAGCTTAAATGGAAGAGTTGATAATATTAAGGGAGTTTCTTATCTTTTTAATTTAAAACTTAACATTTTCTTTATAGCTGCTAAAGAAACTATGAAATCAGGTATTATTCCAAAGATATTAGAGAGTACTGGTTCAGTTTCCATCTCAAGAACCTGGAGAAGCAAAGGTGAAAAAATTAATAGACCTTTAGATATGAATGATGTAGATAATATTAAGAAATCATTAAGAAGCGGGTGGCTAATAACATTTCCTCAAGGAACAACTAGAGCTTGGGCACCTATTAGAAAAGGTACAGCTCATATCATTAAGGAGAATGAACCAATCGTTGTTCCCATAGTTATTGATGGTTTTAGAAGATCTTTTGATAGAACAGGATTATTTATTAAGAAAAAAGGAGTGAATCAGTCTATAAAAATAAAAAAACCACTAGAAATTGATTACAAAAATGATTCAATTGATCTTATTGTTGACAAGATTAGTCACTCAATTGAGCAACATCCTTCATTTCTAAAATTTAAGAAAAATTCATAATATTTATATTTTGCTTACGTTTTGAGTATATGTCATTACTCATTATCTTTATTACTGGAATTTCTTTGGGAATATATCTGATTACTCAAATTGATAAAGAGATATGATTATTAATTTGAGTTAAGAATTATTTTGTTATTATTTATTTCCTTTGATATTTTGATTAATTCTTTAAATATTTTTTTTGATGATATTTTGTGTTCTTTTATAAGGATTTTATATTTTTTATTTGAAAAATCTTTGGCATTTTTTTCCAATTCCTGCCATTTTAGTAGAACTTTGTTTGCTTGATCAAATAAATTGTTGATTTTTTTATTATAATTATTTTTTGAATCAATTGTTGAATTTTTCAGTTTTTTGATGGATCTTTCATAAATAGATTCTATTTTACTTCTTAATATAATATAATCTTTAGTTTTGATTAGATTATTTGTAATATTAAATAATGATAGGGTGTTAATTATCCATTTACTTGGATCAAAGGCAAACCAGCTAATCCCATTCCTAAAATCTGATGGAAATTTATGATGATAATTATGATATCCTTCACCAAATGTAAATAAGGACATAATCCATGAATCTCTAGAAGTTGATTTTGCATCATAAGTTCTAGATCCTTTATAATGGCATAATGAATTTATTAGAAAAGTAGCATGATGAACTAATGTTATCCTTAGAAATGTTCCCCAGAGTATTGCTCCAAGTGGTCTGTCAAAATATATCCCTATTATTAGAGGTAATATAAAACCAAATAAGATTGCTATATGTAAATAATATTTGTTTTGAAAAATTATAGCTGATTTTTTTTCTAAGTCTTTGACACCAATTATCTTGTTTTTCTCTTCATCAGTGTTTTTTATAATCCAACCAATATGTGCGTGCCAAAATCCCTTAGTAATTGAATAAGGATCATGTTCTGTTTCAGCATGTGAATGGTGTTTTCTGTGATCTGATGACCATTTCAAAATAGTATTTTCTAATGCAATAGATCCGAAAATCATCATTATCCATTCAAGTATAATATTTGTTTTGTATGATTTATGTGAAAATAATCTATGATAGCCCATAGTTATTCCAATTCCAGAAATAAACCATAGTGATATTAACAAAATAGGTTCGTAAATCTTAATTCCATTAAAGAAAACATATATAGATGTTCCTAGAATTCCTATTATTGGAATAGTCGTCATAAAAAAGACCATTAGTAGATTGTATTTTCTTCTTTTTTTCATGATGCAAATTTAGTTAAAAACACTTTTAATAAATATGTTTATACAATAAATTAATTAATATTTATTGTCTAAATGAAATATAAATGTTTATCCATAATAATCTTGAATAAAAATAAATAATTGGAAATGAAACTATTAGTATAGTTGAGATAATTATATATTGTGAAGATAATTCTATTTTATTAAAGAAAAATGATAGGAAAAACCATGAAATTAATGCAGTTAAAATAGATAAAAAATAACTGACGTACATAGCTCCATACCAGAAACCAACTTCTATTTCATATTTTAAGTTACAATTCTTGCAATGACCAATATCTCCTCCATTTTTAACAAAAATGTTTTTATAAGGATTGTTTTTTGGCCAGAATTCTGATAATTGACACCTGGGACAAACATTGTTAATAATACTATACAATTTACTTCCTTTTGTAAATATTTTTTTTATCATATATTGTCAAATGGATTTGTTGCCCAAATATTTAATTCATTAATCATTCCTCTATTATCCATTTCTATTGCAGAAATTATTGAATGCGAAATTTCTTTTAAAGTTAATTTATTTGAAATTTCTTCTCTTTCTGTTCTGTTGACACTTCCAAATGCTGTAGTTACTTCACTAGGATTTATTTGACATACTCTTATGTTATACGGCCTTAATTCTTGTTGCCAACATTGTGTTAGACATCTAACTGCAAATTTAGAAGATGCATAAATGCTTCCATTTTTATATCCTTTTAAACTTGCTGTTGATCCTATATTTATTATTGTCCCACTATTATTATCTTTCATTATAGGGATAATCTCCTTTGTGAATAGCGCAAGCCCAAAGACATTTACGTTAAATACATTTAGAAAATCATTAATATTTAATTCTTCAATAGAATTTCTTGTTCCAATTCCAGCATTATTTATTAGAATATCAACTTTATTATTTAATATTTCAACACATTTTTTAGCATTTTTTTTAATATTACTAATGTCTCCAATATCAAATTCAATTATTTCTGATTCAAATTCTTTTGTATTTTCAATTAGTCTCTCTTTTGACCTTCCTGTAATAAGAACATTAGCTCCTTTATTAGATAATGTTTTAGCAGTTTCTCTTCCAATTCCAAGACTTCCTCCAGTTATTATAATATTTTTACCTTTTACTTCCATTTTTTTTGAAACAAAAATAAGAAACAATTATTCTTTTAATTAATCTTCCTCGAAAAAAATGACATTACCGTCTGTATTAGAATAAAAATTATTGTTATATAATCCTAAGAAAGTCATAATGCTTATTGGAAGGTCAGTCATATTGTTAATATAATTATTTTTGAATGTAATAGATGGATGTTCGGAGATAAATAGAGTTTTATTTATATGAGGATTATTATTATCATAATGACTAGTGCCATCACCTCCATGGTCTGAAACTATAAAGATTATCCAATCTTCACCAAATGACCTTTTCTCTTCGATTAATTTATATAGTTCTTCAATGTAAGAGTCTAATATATTTAATTGATTAATATATTCTATATTCAATGAGCTGAAACCATATTGATGACCAACAGCATCTAATTCATCAAAATGTATAAATACTAAATCTGGATTAAAAGGGTTTAGGTTTATTAACAATTCCTTAGCAGTATTGAATACGTTAGAATCATTTATGTTAGAAATTGAATAGTCTACATGAGTTGAAATAATATTATCGTTTATAGGTTGCCAATTTACAATTGAAACTGTATTTTTTTGTATTGTAAGATCTTCAATATATTTAAAGAAAGGAGGGTGTTGATGTAGATTATGATTGTTAAAACTATTATCAGTAACATTATGTTTATTTAAGTGAACACCAGTTAATAAACTTGACCAGTTTGGACCGCTTAAGGTATGTTCTTCAACAATACTAGATAGATTAAAATATACATTTTTTTTGGATAATGTATTGTAAATAAAAGGGGTCGAGCTTGAAGATATTGCTTCTGATCTTACACCATCTACTCCAATTATTAATGCTTTTCTTTCTATCTTATCATTATCTATTTCAAGGATTTCAATTGGTCTGGGATCTTTATAGCAACTAATTAACAAAATTAGGAAGATGACAACTTTTCTATAATGATTCATTTTGTAAAATTACATAAATATTTTTATCCATATTTTATTCCTTAATTTAGAATAATTTTATATGAATTTAGTATTTTTGCATACAAATAATTTAATAATGAATATCGGAATAATTTGGGGGTCTGACACAGGAGACACTGAAGATGTAACTCACTATATTAAAAATAAATTAGAAAAATATAATGTTGAAACAATTGAGGTTAGCTCAGCTTCAACTGAAGATTTTTTACGATTTGATCTACTGATGATTGGTCTTTCTACATGGTATGATGGTGACCTTCAAAGTGATTGGGAAGTTTATTTTCCAACTTTTAAAGAGATAGATTTTAGCGGAAAAAAGGTTGCTATTTTTGGTTTAGGTGATCAAATTGTATATGATGAATATTTTGTTGATGGAATTGGAATATTAGCTAAAGAAGTTTTAAATAATAATGGTGAAATAGTTGGATATTGGCCTAATGATGATTATGAATTTGAGGAATCTAAAGGATTGTTAAATGATGAATTGTTTTATGGATTAGCTTTAGATGAGTGTAACCAATATGAAATGACTAAGGATAGGGTAGATAGATGGTTAGAATTACTTAATTTAGATACTATTGTTGTTGATGAGGAAATAAGAACACAATAAAATTTATATCATAGCTCTTGTAATTCAAATGAAGGGTAACCTTTTTGTCCATTATTGTTATAAAAATCTGTAAACCTAAGTTTAAATACTCTATCTTCTTGATCTCGAATAATGTAATTTTTATTTTGATTAATTATATATGAACTACTACTAAATAGATATGTTTTCCAATTATATCCAATAATATCTTGCATGTTAGAAAAATCGTAATCAATTATATCTATATATTGAATATCATTAAAGTTGTTTACACTATCAATAGATACTTCTATAGTATTATAATTTATAAGTACTCCAGAAACTAAATAAGGTGTTCCATCTTCATACATATGGGTATATTTTGTAAATAATAAATCCCATGAGATGTCGTCGGGAGATAAATTTTTAATATTATGCTCAGTAAATGAATAAAAAACTTTAATATTAGATACATTTCTATCAATAACAACAGTTGTGTCAAACTCATTATTAATAGAAGCGTATTTAATAGTATATGAAGAAATATCAAATTCAATTACTTTAAATTTAATGTAATCTAATTTATTATTGTTATAATCATATCCTAAATCTATAATATAGAATCCATCGAAGGTAATTTCATTAATTGAATTATCAGTATTATTACTATTTACTCTGTCTAATGACCATTCTGCATTATCTAAATCAGGCACAAAATCAAATGTTTGATCTGAAATTTTCCAAGATTGCATAAATTTTGAACTATTAGTGATAATATTATTATTTTCAAAATTAATGTATATATCCCAATCAGTAATTAAATTTTGATTTACAACTTCATTAGTTGATAAATCATAATAAATTTGAAATCTATAATCTTCTTTCATCTCAATTGTGTTTGTGATCATGCTACCAATGTTATTATTGTCTATTGGTATTTCTCCAGGATCGCATGAAAATAATGAGATAATAATTAATATAGATACTATGAAATATTTCATATATTGTATTTAATAGTCAAAAAATATGTTCTTCCAGTTCCTATCAATAATCTACTATTTGAAGAATGTGTATTATTATTTATGCCATTTGTCTTTATGTCTGTAATATTAAAAATATTTTTACATCCAGCAATGATATTTATGTTTTTAGAAACCTTCAATGATTTATTAATATTCATTATTTGATATGAATCTATTTGAGAGTTTATGATGTCACCTTCATCGGTTAATGAAAATGAATTTTCTTTTCCAGAGTATTGATAAAAAATTGATAGACTTGTATTATTATTTGGTAGTTTAATAATTAAATTAAGATTATACTTTTTTGTATAATTATATTTCTCATAAATTTTATCTTCTTCAATATTATTAGACCCACCAATCAATGAAAATTCATTTGTAAGATGCAAAAATTTAGTTATTATGTTTATAGAAGATAGATTTCCTAATGAAGAAAATTTACCAATATTTAGATATGTGTAGTTACTTCCAATATCTGCTAGTGTAATTAAATTTTTAACATTGTTATAGAATAATCTATTATTAAAATCAATAGTGTAATTCTTATTCTGATTATTAAAATCTATGCTAAATTGCAGATTATTTGATTTTTCTGGAATTAAAAACTCATTTCCTATAATATTATGATTGATATCTACAAACTCTAAGTATAGTTCTTTTAATGAAGGAGATCTAAAGCCTTTTGACCATGATCCCTTTAAATTAAATTTACCTAGATTATATTTTATGTGAACTGATGGAGTTATAGGAGATTTGTATGATGTATTATAAGAATATCTAACCCCTGTTCTTAATTTTAAGTTTCTATTAATTAAAAATTCATTATTATTAAATAATGCATAGTCACCTTGATTTTTGCTGTCTTCTTGTATTCTATTTCCTTGAGTATTTTCATAGTTAAGATCATATCCTATCTGTATATCAGATTTATGATTTAGTTTATACAAGTAATCTGTTTTATTTGTATACAAAAAATGTTTAGTATTTGTTTGATTTATATCATCTGTCAATGTAGATTCCAGAGTTGTTAAATCTATAAAATAATTATTCTTTTTTCTTTTGTAACTATTAAAACTTATTATTGATTTTAGTCTGTCATTAAAAGATAAATGAGAAGAAATATTATTTCTATATGTCTTGTAATAATCATCAAAAGCATTGATTGAATATGGTTTTCTAGGTAATCCTCTATTAGTAATGTTTTCAATAAAATGGTTAGAGCTTATTTTTACTGAAATATTTTCCCAACTTCTATTTATTTTAGTATTGAACTGATACTGTTCTTTCGGTTTCCATTGTTTAAATCTATTTGAATCAGCTAAATTTTTTTTCGGAATAATTGTAAAATTTTCAGAATCAGACCAACCATCAAAATAATTTCTTGATAAACTTATCAAATAATTTTATTTATTAAATTTATTGGTATATGATGAAAAAAAGTTGTATTTTCCTATTGATTCATAGTCTGTTTTAATTAAGATACTATTACCAGTAATTGATTTTGATATTAGATTAACTGTCCCAGCTAGCGCATCTGTACCATATTCTACTGATAAAGGACCTTCTATTATTTCAATCCTATCAATATTATTTAAGTTGATTTGATTTAAATCAATAATTCCGTCTAACCTTCCAACTATAGGTATTCCATCTAATAGTATTTTCACGTTTTCTCCGGATAGGCCCTGCATACTAAGTCCACTTCCTAAAACATTGTCTTGAATTATTTTCAGGCTTGGCTTATAACTTAGAATCTCTTCTAAAGTATTAGCATTTGTAGTACTAATGAAACTACTATCAAAAACTGTAATATCGTGCACTACATCATTGAGTTTTTTTTCGAATAACTGTCCAGTTATTACTATCTGGTTTAAGAAAACATTTATACTTGAAGAATCTTCAAAAACATTTGTTTGTGATTTTAATTCTATTGAAAATAAATTTATAAATATAATTAAGAATAGAATTAATTTTTTCACATTAAATGAAATTATTCAATAATTACTTTTTTCTCAAAAGATCCATCATTATAAATATAAAATAATAATTTATTATGATTGAAGTTATTTGTTTCTTTTCCAAGAATATCAATAACGTTAATTAATTTTCTATTACTTATAATCTCAGTATTAATACTTGCAGGATTACAATCATTCCAGTATGGATTAGATGGGTCATCTGGAAGAACAATTACTTCCGTGGCTGCCAAAGTCTGATCATCTTCATGATTAATCATAGTCACATTATGAGAAATATAGTCATATATATATGCTAATCTACATATATTACATGAATCTATAAGTGCAGGTCCATAAACAAAACCATTACAATCTACTGGATAGTTATTTCCGCAATCGTTCCAATAGGGATTTCCTGCGTCTTGAGGTAATACTAGCATATTTGGCATTGAAACGTTCACACCTGTAATATCATTAAGAAACTCAACACTATGTGTTGCTGTATTATAAATATATGCCATTTGACATGTCCCACACTGATCTAGAACTGCTGGACCATTAGTTACTCCGTTACAGTCAACATTTTGAGCATTTATTCCAAAACAAATAGTAATTAAGAATAGAGAGAGTATTTTATTTTTCATTTTTTAATTTTTGTACAAAAATAATTTATAAATCTGAATGAATTCTGAAAGTAATAATATTGTTTCTATGTTTCTAATATATAACCTTTATGCGGTTTTAAAAAATTTCTTAACTCATTTACATCCTTCTCTAAAACTATCATAAATGATATAGCGGAATTTGAATTAATTTCTTCAGAATCTATTTTATACACTTCTTTATTATTTTTTGATATATATTCTTCTAAATGTATAGTGTGGTGCTTAGCAGTTTTTATTGCATTAGGTCCATGAAAATCCCAAACCATTTTTACTTTTCTCATATAGCTAAATTAATTATTATTAATGATACCAGACTTGTTCATATGGTTAAATTTTTTTATTAAGAAATAATATAAAATTATACCAATTATATACATTATTGAGGTAATGTAAAAAATTTCTGAATAATCTAATCCATTATCAATTAATATTTTAAATAACTGAGAACTAAAATACCAGCTACCACTCCATATCGCAGCAATTATAGCACTTAACATCTCTTGGTTTTTTCTACCAACATAATTCATGGTGATTTCTGATGTTAAAGGACCTGCCATATTCATCAAAGGAGCTCTTATCATATAAAAGATAATCGCCAGAAAAGTTACTATATAATAATGTTTATAATAAGCAGTTGTAGCTAATAGGATTAATGCAATCACAGCTAATGATTGGGTATTTATTATAGATTTTAGGAATCCATATCTATTTTTAAGAAATGGAACTAGTAATGATGAAAAAGCAACAATTAAGCTAGTAATACCCCCAATTAATGCAAATTCATCTGAATCAATATGGAAATTATGGAAGAAAAATAAATTTATGAATGGAATTGTTAATCCAGCACCAATAGCTATGATTAAAGTCGGGAAAACACACTGAAATATTAAAGACCAACTGTAATTTCTTTTATATGAATCTGTATTTCTCTTTATAGATGGTTCATTAATTTTTAGTGAATAGTATAAGGACCCAAAACTAATAATTGAAATGATAATTAAAATACTGCTTTCTTCTAGTAGAAAGATGTTTGATGTTAAGAAGATAAAAATACCAGATATAAGCATAGCAATACTATGAGTAGAAAAACTTAATGATATTGCATAAGTTTGATTTTTATTTGAAGAATGTCTCATAATAAAAGGTAAAACAGATACTTGGAAAATAGTAAAAAGTATTCCCCAAATAAAGAAAATAGGCTTTAGATATTCTTCTATCGAAGAATTTATTAAATATACTAAAGTAATTGCTATTATTGGTAAGAAAGCACATGAAATAATGAAAAATGGTTTTAATTTTCTATAATTTATAAAATATCCTAAGGGATATGATAATATAATTACAGCTAGAAATCTGTAAGAAATTAGATTTGCTATTTCTGAATCAGAAAAATTATTCTTTGATAGGTAAATATTTAAGATGAGAAAAAAAGATGTTGCAACTAATTGAATAAAGAATTGAGATTTAATTAGATATAAAATATTGCTTTCAATATTTAAATAATTATTGAACTTATATTTTAATGATATCTTATTTAGAATTTTTATAAGAGCAAAATTACATAATCATAATCATTTATTTAATGATTGACTTAAATTTATTGCTAATATTCCTTTTAATGTTTTTTGATCTTTCTTTTAATTTGCTTAAATCAATTTTTCCTGTAGTTTTATAGTTTCTATAAACATCTATAATTTCATTTGCTGGATCATAATATTCTTTTACAAAATTTCTTGCTTTTTGCTTGTCCTTATATACATATTGATTTATAAAATCAATCATAGTTGATTCGTCTGTGTCTAATAGTATCCATATAACCATTTGTTTTAAATTTTGTTGTTGTTCAACAGTAGAATAAATCTTATTCTTTCTAAATTTATCTATTAATTTTAATTTTTCATCAATTTTAATGAAAAAATCAGGTATATCTTTAATTACAAGTAATTGTTCTGGTATTTTATTAAATATTTCCCATTTATTGCTATTTGGCATAGATAAACCAGGGTTAATGCACGCACTCATGATTTTTATAGTATCTGTATTATTCTTTAATACATTTAGATTTCTAGATTCTAGTAGCATTAAATCTTGTTGTTTATCAATTAAATTATTTAACATTAATCCATTAGGAATTTCTATTTCCATAAGATGAGGGGTATTATTTTTAATAATTATTGATATTTCTTTATATGATTTTGCATTAATAATAATATTACTATTATTATTTAAAGTAATAGAGTTAAAATTCAATTCAATTATAGAATCATTTTCTTCAACAAATTTTTTAATTTTATTGGAATCTTTTTCTTCTAAATTATTGTTTTCTGTATGATTTTTTTGGTAGCAAGATGAGATTACCAAAATAATACAAATTTTTATTATAGAGTAGTAATTATATTTCATTAAAAATTGAATTGTTGGGTTATATATTAAGTCACCACATTGGTGAATTCATTTTATTTTTTCCGTTACATCTTTTTTTCTGAGTAACGCAGTTAGAAAAGAATAGTGTTAAAATTAAAATTAGTATAAAGAATTTATATCTGCTCATTATTATTAAGTTTTTATATTATTAATAAAAATTATTAATATTCATTATAATTTCAAAATTAATTGCAATTTAGTTATATAATTATTAAAATGAATTGTAAAGAATTAAAAATAATTTATTTTATAATGGTAAATATTTTTCTATAGATAATGTTTTTTTCTTTTATTACGTATTTTTAATAATTTTAGTTTCACATAATTTTAATTATTTATTTGTTTCGAAATGTTTTCTGAAATAAATGATTATTTTTTTTAATTTTGTATTATGAAAACAAATATTATTTTTTACTTATTATTTATATTATTATTTGGATGTGAACTTGAATTGGAAAAGGCTAATCCACTTGAAAATTTAGAAGTTATTACAGGAAGCATTTCTACTGTAGGAACAACATATGGAACAGTTCAAGGGAATATTTTAACTAACTCTATTAATGGAGTTGAAGATTATGGTCACTGTTGGTCAGCTGATGAGTTGCCGACTGTTAAAGATTATCACACATCATTTGGAGAGTTTACTGGTGAGAAGATTTATCAATCAGACCTTAATGGTTTAAGTGTAAATGTTCCTTATTATGTAAGGGCTTATGCAATTGCTAACAATAATATTATATATGGAGATCAAATTACTATTGAAACAGTATGGGAAGGAGACATTCCATTAGTAGAAACTGGATTGCCAAGTTCTATCACTAGTAATTCTGTTGTTGTTTCGGCTGAAATTATAGAACAAGGGCAATCTTCTGTAACACGTTATGGACATTGTTGGTCTACAATGAATAATCCTTCATTAACTGATGAAAATTCAGAATTTAATACTAGTGGTGTAATTGTCGATACATTTATAACATCATTAACAAATCTAGATGAGGAAACTAAATATTATTATAGATCATATGCTGAAAATGATGATGGAATTTCATTTGGGTCAATCAAATCTTTTTCTACAACTGATGGAAAACCATCTGTTAGCACTGAAGATATTATAGAAATAACTTCTAATAGTGCGATTGCAGAAGGAATGATTATGGGTGAAGGAGACTCGCCTATTACGATGTATGGTCACTGTTGGTCTACTAATCCAGATCCAACAATTAGCGATTCTAAAACTGAATTTTCTAATACTAATAACACAGGTTCAATCTTTATAAGTAACTTAAATAATTTGTCTCCAGTTCAGGATTATTTCGTAAGATCTTACGCTATTAATAGTTATGGTACTTCATATGGAAATCAATTATCATTTAGTACTAATAATGGTTTAGCAGCAGTATCAACTGATTCTTATAATTGTGTTGGGTCATTAACAGATTTAGAGGGCGAAATTTTAAGTATTGGAGATGGTATAATTCAACATGGACATTACTGGTCTACAACTCCTGGATTGAATTCAAATAATTATGAAGGTAAAACAGAATTAGGAAGCACAAATAACACTGGAAATTTTATATCTCAAGAAATAAACTTAAATGCAAACACAACATATTATTATATGTCATACGCAGTTACTCAATCAGGTACTAGTACAGGTGATGAGATGATATTGTCAACAGGTAGCCCTTGGATTAATGTTACTACTCTAAGCGGAATTCATCCAAATAATAATGCTTTTCATATAATAAATAGTAATAATATTTGGGCAGTTGGTTCATCTGTATGGAATTGGGATGGAACTTCTTGGAATAACATTTCAATACCTTGTGATAATTTATATGCAGTACACGGAACATCTTCAAATAATATTTGGGTTGTAGGTTATCCATCATCAACTTCAAATACTGAGGAGCTATGGCACTGGAATGGAAATAATTGGACTCAAAAGAACTCTCCTGCTGATTTTAAATTAGATATTTTAGTATTTAATAATAGTATTTTTGTCGGAGGTAATAATTCA
>MDTG01024105.1_pt1 | contig 13946 bp, 10 predicted proteins | sample 811421 | NCBI WGS metagenome assembly MDTG01 (sample SAMN05326645, study PRJNA326480) | marine metagenome | isolation source: seawater | place: Pacific Ocean: South East | collected 2011 | reverse complement strand
TTAGTTCTTGGGTGTTCTGGACTGGGTGGCGTTTGGAGACCTATTGACGAAAAAGATGCAGTTGGGACTTTAATGTATGCTTTAGAAAATGGAGTGCGTGTTTTTGATACTGCTCCTTCCTATAATAAATCTGAATTTTTTTTAGGAAAAGCGCTTAAACAATGGCAAGGAGAGAAACCTTTTATTAGTACAAAAGTAGGAAGACTCAAAGCGGTGACGGCAGAAGAAACCCTTGTAAATTATTCTACTAAATCCATGAAAGCAAGTTTATACAACAGTCTTGAGGTCTTGGGCTTAGATACTATAGATTTATTGTTCTTACATGAGCCACATTTGGTTCCTGTGGAAAGGATGGATGAGATAATGGAGTGTTTGCGATCTTTTAAAAAAGAAGGTTTAGTGAAGTATTTAGGAATAGGAGGGAATCCGAATGAGCATTTTTATCCTCATGTAATAAAGCAAAATTTTGATGTTCTTTCGGGTTTCTTAAAACTAGATGCATGTAATATCAGTGCTTTCAACAAAGACTTACCTATTCTAAAGAAAGAAAATATTGCTTACTATGCAGCTTCAGCCTTGCATATGGGGCTTTTAGGGAGAAGGTTAGAAATGTACGCTAACGAAATGCCAAACAATGAATGGATTAGTAATTTAGATGTCCATAATGCCCTAAAAGTAAATAGTATTGCAAAAAAATACGATATTCCTTTATCAAGACTTGCATTAAGATTTGTTTTTTCAATAAAAGAAGCTGACAGAGTTGTTGTTGGCCCAACGAAAATAGATCAAATGGAAGACGTAATTGAAGGTTGGTGTGAAGGGAAGCTTCCGGAAGAAGTTTTTGATGAAATTTCAGCTACTATTATTTCTAAATGTACTTAATCGATTATTTGTCCTGCCTTCTCTTTAGGGTAAAAAAATAATTAAGTCAGTATAAGTTATTGGGGGATTAATTACTAGTTTTATGTCTAAGAAAAAGGATGGATTAATACAATTTGACCAATAAATTGAAGGGGCACACCATATCATTTAAAATAGAACTAAACCATTGGGCATTAAAATGTTTTTAAGATTTTTTGTTTTACCAATGCTATCTATTTTGGTTGTTGCGTGTAACAAAAATGACAAACCCAAAGTTAATAAAATAGTGATAGCTACCTCTATGAAAGATCAAATTATTGAACAATACAAACTTGAAAACAGTAATGGTGTTGTCGTTGAGCTACTCAATCTAGGCGGCATCATCACTTCCATCAAAACGCCTGATAGTAGCGGAAAAATAGAAGACATTGTTTTGGGCTTTGATGACGCTCAAAAATACCTTGAAAATCACCCTTATTTTGGTGCTATTATTGGTCGTTTTGGCAACAGGGTAGCTGGAGGCTCATTTTCGCTTGACAATAAAGATTACCAACTTGCTGTTAATAATGGATCCAATCACCTGCACGGAGGTATCAAGGGTTTTGACAAGGTGTTTTGGGGCGCAAAGAGTTTTAACGATATAAATTCCTCTGGTGTAGTGTTGCATTACCTATCCAGGCATATGGAAGAAGGTTATCCCGGAAATCTATCGGTCAGTGTAACGTACACGCTTACAAACGATGACATTTTAAAAGTACGTTACGAGGCCTCAACAGACCAAAAAACAATAATAAACTTGACCCAACACAGTTACTTTAACTTGTCTGGGGATTTTGCTTCACAAATTTTAGATCACGAACTCATGATAAACGCCGATGTATTTTTGACTGTTGATGAAAATCAGATTCCTACGGGCGCCCATACAGCTGTAACACAAACGCCATTCGATTTTTCTTCATTTAAAACGATGGGTAAAGATTTTAATGCTGAGAACAAACAGCTCGAAATAGGAAATGGCTATGATCATTGTTTCGTTATCAACCCTTCGGAATCGACTATGGTTGAGGCAGCGGTAGTACAGCACCCAAAAAGCGGACGTGTGATGAAGGTCTTTACTGACCAGCCAGGTGTCCAGCTTTATACAGGTAATTTTTTAGACAATACGCTAACTGCAAAAAACGGCGGAACATATGGACCACAAACAGGATTTTGCTTGGAAACACAACATTTCCCTGATGCACCTAATCAGTCTAATTTCCCGACAACCATATTAAACCCTGGCGAAACATTTACAAGCGAAACATGGTTTCAGTTTTCTGTAAAATAGCATCACTCATAAACACCATCATCTTACTTTTTATAATAACTCAGGGAGGTATCAAGCTTATCAAGTAACATAAACTTCGGCAGTGGTTATAATTGTTGCAGTTAGCTACGAGAAGTGGCTACAGGCCTCTGACCTTCTTTTCCCAAGCCCAAGCGGATGCGATGGCCTCGTCTAGGTTGCGTTGGGTTTTCCAGCCCAAGACTTCATTAGCTTTTTTGGTGTCGGAATAAGCAGCGACCACATCTCCAGCCCGTCTGTCACCGATCTCATAGGTTAGTTTTAAGTCCGAAACACGTTCGAAGCTTTGGATTACATCAAGAACGCTACTTCCTTTACCTGTGCCTAAATTAAAGACTTCATAGGCTTCAGACGTTTCATTTGATGTGATACGCTCAAGTGCCACCACGTGTGCCTCTGCCAAATCCAACACGTGAATATAATCTCTGACATTGGTGCCATCAGGAGTTGGGTAATCGTTTCCAAAAACGGTAAGTTTTGGATAAAGCCCAGCCGCGGTTTGGGTAATAAAAGGCACCAAATTTTGTGGTTTGCCTAGTGGCAGCTCTCCAATTGCATTTGATGGGTGTGCGCCAATAGGGTTAAAATAGCGTAGTGAAATTACCCGAAAGCCTTCAAGTGCATTAACGGTATCTACCAAGATTTCTTCCCCCACTTGCTTGGTATTGCCGTAAGGCGACAAGGCTGGCTGTATGGGCGAACGTTCTGTAATGGGAAGTGTTTCGGCCTCGCCATAAACCGTACACGAAGAACTGAAAATAAAGGGCATTGGTTTGTTTGACTTTTCGATCTCAGCTAATAAATTCAGCAACGACCCTAGGTTATTTTGGTAGTAAGTAATGGGTTTTTGAATGCTTTCTCCCACAGCCTTTGCAGCAGCAAAATGAATGATTCCAGTGATGTTGTAAGCATGAAAAATTTCTGCAACGCCTACACTATCTTGTAGGTTTAACACTTCTAATTTTGGACGAGTGCCGCTCGCGGCTTCAATACCATCTAAAACCTCTATAGTAGAATTGGATAAATCATCTACAATAAGTACTTCATGTCCTTTTTCTTGTAGTGATACTACGGTGTGAGATCCTATAAAACCCAACCCACCTGTGACTAAAATCATGTGTTTGTTTTGAATTACAAAAGTATATAATTCATCTTAACTTTTTTTCTCAGATGAGATCCAAGCATTTATCTTATTTGACAACAGTGCTAATGGAATACAGCCCGATTCTAATACCACACGGTGAAATGCTTTAATATCAAAATCATCGCCAAGTGTCTCTTCAGCCCTGGCACGTAATGCTCTTATTTTCAATTGACCAATCTTATAGGACAATGCCTGTCCAGGATTTGCCATATATCGTTCTATCTCTGAAGTAATGGCGTATTCAGGTTCTGCTTCGTTAGCCAAAGAATAAGCAATGGCTTGTTCTCTAGTCCAGCCTTTGGTATGTAGTCCCGTGTCAACAACCAGTCGAATGGCACGGTGCATTTCGGCACTTAACATACCAAAATATTGATAAGGGTCGTCGTACAGACCAAGTTCTTGACCAAGCGATTCACAGTAAAGTGCCCAGCCTTCGCCGTAGGAGCTGTACCAAAGCGTTTTTCTAAAGTCGGGTAGTTCTGTATTTTCTTGTTGCAAAGATATTTGGAAGTGATGACCAGGGATGGCCTCGTGTAAAAACAAATCTTCGTCAGAAAAAACATTGTATTCCTTTACGTTTGGAATGGGTACATAAAATACACCAGGTCTGGTGCCGTCTAACGATCCTGGGTTGTAGTGAGCACTAGCTGATTTTTCTCTGAACGCCTCAACCCGACGTATTTCAAAAGCAGTTCTGGGCTGTAGTTCAAACAAGGCATCTACTTTGGCCTTCATCTTGTCATGAATAGCGTTGAAATTGTCAATAACCTGTTGTGAATCATCAAAAGGCATAAGAGATTTTTTGGTTCGCACATGATCAAAAAAGGCATTTAGATCTCCTTTAAAACCCACTTGTTTTTTGATGCGCTGCATTTCACTGCGTAAACGTGTAACCTCAGACAATCCAAGTTGATGGATTTCGTCGGCTGTCATACCCGTAGTAGTGTATAGTCTGATGGCGTAATTGTAGTAATCTTCCCCAAATGAATAGGCATCAAAACCGCTACTGTTACGTCCTGCAGCTAAATAATCACTTGCCATAAACGCCACCAAACGTTGGTAGGCAGGTATGATTTTATTGGTTACCATATCGGCATAAGCCTTTGAAAGCTTTTCTTTTTGCTCTTCTGTAAAATCTTCTGGAAAATTGCGTGCGGGCCTGTAAAAAATATTTTTTTCTAGATCAGCTTCTGTAATAGATTCCAACTGAGGTACAACCTTACGGATAAGTGATTTTGACAATACCACTCCTTGTTCAATACCTTCTGCCATACGCATCTTCGCACTTGACAACCAAACTACATAATCGTCCACTCTTGAGAGCCAATTTTCGTAGTCTTCAACCGTCTTAAATGGCTGTGCGCCCGTTCCTGTGGCTAATTGACCTATGGTAAGTTGTAAGGTCCACATTTGATCAATGGGGAGCAATTCCTTAGGAAATTTCATTCCCATCAAGTTGGTTTCACATTCCCACTTTAGTATTTCTTTACTCAATTCATCCTCTTCACTTAGACTGTTGTCCGCTATGCTGTTTAGTTCTTGCAATATGTTTTTATAAAAAGTTTTGTGCTTACGCATAACATCATCTGACAGATAATTTGGTAAATAATCGTTGTAGCGCGTATCCCCTTGGTAGGTCGCGCCAATCGGATTCATTTTAAGTGTTTCCTCATGATACGTTTGCATCAACTCTTGTAGTTGCGCTGTTGGTGTAGGAGTCGTACAGCCAGAGATCAGGACTGCAGTAATAAGTAGTAATATATAATTTCTCATAACGATTGAATTTTTTTTAAATTAGTTAATGTTGGTTGTTATTTTTATTTCTCCTGCCACTGCTTTGGCGCGAGGTATCCATTCCTTTAGGTTTGCAATACGCCTTTCTTCACTAGGGTGCGTACTTAAAAATTCGGGTTGTCCGTCTTTTGATTGGGCTTTCATACGTTGCCAAAGTTTGGGTGCTTCTTTGGGATTATATCCAGCAATGGTCATAAGCTCCAAACCAATTTTATCGGCCTCAGTCTCGTGTTTCTTGCTGAAAGGTAGCAATCCGCCAACAGTGGTGCCTATTCCATAGGCCATCATAATTCGTTCTCTTTTGCGTTCGTCCTGGTTCTTACTTAATTCAGCTGTGATCATGCCGCCCGCCTGCTGAAGAATTCCCACAGACATGCGTTGCGCTCCGTGGTTAGCAAGTGCGTGGGCTATTTCGTGACCCATGATGGTTGCAATGCCGTCTGGGTTGTCTGCAATGCCCATGATGCCAGTGTAAAAAACGATTTTCCCGCCTGGCATACACCAAGCATTCACTTGATCACTTTTTACCAGATTATACTCCCAGTCGTATTCATCGAGTAGTTTGGGCTGCTCTTTGTAGCTGAAATAGGTTTGTGCTGCTTTAACAATATCTTTTCCAATACTCGATACAAGTTTGGCATCTTCAGTGTCGCGAACTACTTCATGTTCACTTAGAAAAGTTTCGTATTGTTTAAGTGACATAGCAAAAAGCGGCTTGTTGTCACCAAAAAAGTTAAGTGTTTTTTTCCCCGTTAAGGTATTTGTTTTACATGCTGTAGCAAGAATGAAAAACAGGACGAGCAGTAATTTGGAGGGTTTCATTTAAAAGATTTGATGGCATAAAAATAAGAAATAAAATCTTTGAAAAGGATTAGGCGTTGGCAACTTGCCTTAAATTTTTGATGGTTTCAGTTGGATTCTTTGATGAAAAAATAAAACTCCCAGAAACTAATATATCAGCGCCAGCTTCAACTAAATCGGTACAATTGATAGCATTCACACCACCGTCAATTTCAATTAGGGTTGCAGATTTGTGCGTAGCTATTATGGCTCGTAACTTCCGCACTTTAGCATAGGTATTTTGGATAAAGTCTTGTCCCCCAAATCCAGGGTTTACACTCATTACGCACACCACATCAATATCAGCGATTACATCTTCCAGTACGCTGAGCGGTGTATGTGGATTGAGCGCAACTCCTGCTTGCATACCCGCATCTTTGATTGCTTGAATTGTTCTGTGTAGATGGGTGCACGCTTCAGCGTGTACGGTTAAAACATCAGCACCAATATCAGCGAAAGTCTCAATGTAGCGATCTGGATCTACAATCATTAAATGCACGTCCAATATTTTTTCAGTGTGTTGCGCCATAGCTTTGAGCACAGGCATTCCAAACGAAATACTTGGAACAAAAACGCCGTCCATGATATCTAAATGAAACCAGTCAGCTTCGCTTTGGTTTACCATTTGGATGTCGCGTTCTAGATTGGCAAAATCTGCTGCCAACATTGACGGTGCAATTTTAATTGTGCCCATTAACCGAGGTAAGTTTTTAGAATTTTACTTCTTGAAGTATGCTTTAACCTTCTGATGGACTTTTCCTTAATCTGACGTACACGCTCTCGCGTTAGGTCAAATGTTTCTCCAATTTCTTCCAAAGTCATGGGATGTTGGTTTCCTAAACCGAAATAAAGACGAACAACGTCGGCTTCTCTCGGAGTAAGGGTTTCGAGTGCACGCTCAATTTCTGTACGCAGCGATTCGTGCATGAGCTCTCTGTCGGGGTTTGGAGACTCACCACTTCGCAGTACATCATATAGATTTGAGTCTTCCCCTTCAACAAGTGGCGCATCCATGGATACATGACGACCCGAGTTTTTCATGGACTCCTTCACATCAGAAACCGTCATGTCGAGTTCCTTAGCAATCTCTTCTGCAGAGGGAACACGTTCGTGCGCTTGCTCTAAAAAAGCGTATGTTTTGTTTATTTTATTGATAGACCCAATCTTATTGAGTGGCAATCTTACAATACGAGATTGCTCCGCTAGGGCTTGCAGTATAGATTGACGAATCCACCACACGGCGTAGGAGATAAATTTAAATCCACGCGTTTCATCAAAGCGTTTTGCAGCCTTGATAAGCCCTAAATTTCCTTCATTTATAAGGTCGGGTAGGTTTAAGCCCTGATTTTGATATTGTTTGGCAACAGACACAACAAAACGCAAGTTGGCTTTGGTAAGTTTCTCGAGTGCAATTTGATCACCAGCCTTGATGCGTTGCGCTAGTTCAACTTCCATTTCTGCAGTAATCAGATCAACTTTACCTATTTCTTGAAGATATTTATCCAGGGAAGCCGTTTCACGATTGGTAACCTGCTTTGTAATTTTTAACTGTCTCATTGCTTTGTATTGTAAGGATGCTATGTATTATACGTATGCATGTGTATGAAGGTTACATTAAAAATAAAAAAATCCGCTAAAATTACTCTTAGCGGATATAAATTGTTGTTGAATAGGTTTTTAGTTTCTTCTAGATCTACGTTCGTTTCCGCCGTTTCTTCTTCGGTCCTTACCCCCTGAAGGTCTAGGCTTGCGCTCTACGAAACCTTCAGGCTTTTCTAAAAGTGCTTTCCTTGAAACCTTTTCTTTACGTGTACGAGGATCGATTCCGAAATATTTCACATCAAATACATTACCCATGTTTACCACATCAGTAACATTTTCTGTGCGTTCCCATGCCAATTCACTAACGTGAAGTAAAACTTCGTTTCCAGGTGCATCTGTATATTCAACTACTGCTCCAAAGTCAAGAATTTTGATTACTTGAACCTCATAAGTTTCACCAACTTCCGGCTTGAATGTCAGTGCGTCTACGCGGGCAAGTACTTGATCAATTCCTTCTGGGCCAGTACCTAAAATTTCTATAATGCCTTCACCTGTATCTGGATCTTCATTAATAACGATGGTGGTATTGGTTTCCTTTTGAAGTTCTTGAATTACCTTCCCTCCAGGGCCGATAATGGCTCCAATATATTCATTAGGAATTGTACGCATTACCATCTTAGGCGCATGTTCTTTTACATCTGCTGCTGGCGCCTCAATGGTTTCATTCATCTTATCTAAAATGTGCATACGTCCATCACATGCTTGTTTTAATGCTTGGATTAAAATATCATAGGGGAGTCCTTTGATTTTAATGTCCATTTGACAAGCAGTAATGCCGTTTTCAGTTCCAGTAACTTTAAAGTCCATGTCTCCAAGGTGATCTTCATCTCCCAAAATATCAGATAAAACGGCAAAACGTTCTCCGTCAGAAATCAGTCCCATGGCAATTCCAGAAACTGGATTTGCGATTTGAACTCCAGCATCCATAAGTGCCATAGTACCAGCACAAACAGTAGCCATTGATGACGAACCGTTAGATTCTAAAACTTCTGAAACCACACGAACAGTGTAGGGACAATCATCGGGCATTACCTTTTTAAGCGCACGTTGCGCTAGATTTCCGTGTCCTATTTCGCGTCGAGATGTACCTCTTAACGGACGTGCTTCACCTGTACAAAACGGTGGGAAGTTGTAGTGGAGGTAGAATGTTTCCTCTCCTTGTGCCGTTGGTAAATCAATCATATTGGCCTCTCTAGAGGTTCCAAGTGTTACCGTTGCAAGTGCTTGTGTTTCGCCGCGTGTAAATACAGATGAACCGTGTGTTGAGGGTAGGTAATCTACCTCACACCATATGGGTCTGATATCCGCTGTTTTGCGACCGTCAAGACGAATGCCTTCACTTAATACCAATTCGCGAACCGCTTCTTTTTGCACTTTGCTAAAGTATTTGCCAATTAGCTTTTCGTTTTCTTCAAGTTCTTCTTCTTTAAAAGTTGCTAATAAGGATTCTTTTACTTCACCAAATGCAATGCTGCGGTTTTGTTTAGAGCTGCCTTTTTTGGCAACATCATAACATTTTTGGTAAGCGAAATCGTGAATTTTTTGTTGTAATGCCTCGTCGCTGTCTTCAGCTTCGTATTCACGTGTTTCTTTTTTGCCAACTGCTTTTGCCAACTCAACTTGAGCTGCAATTTGAATTTTGATGGCTTCGTGTCCAAATCGAATGGCGTCTGCCATTACTTCTTCAGAAACTTCGTCAAATTCTCCTTCAACCATTGTTACAGATTCTGCGCTGGCACCAATCATGATGTCAACGTTAGATTCTCTAAGCTGTGATTTACTAGGGTTGATGATAAACCTGCCATCAAGCTGCGCTACACGAACTTCAGATATAGGACATTCAAAAGGAATATCTGACAGCTGAATAGCTGTAGAGGCAGCAAGGCCTGCAAGTGCATCAGGCATAACGTTTTCATCGTGTGACATCAATTGAATCATCAGTTGCGTTTCCGCATGATAGTCTTTTGGAAAAAGGGGACGCAACACGCGGTCAACCAAACGCATCGTAAGAATTTCTTCGTTGCTGGGTCTTGCTTCGCGCTTGAAAAAGCCACCAGGGAATCGTCCTGCGGATGCAAATTTTTCACGATAATCCACCGTTAAAGGTAGAAAGTCAACTGGTGAGGCCTGTCGTGCAGAAACAACAGTAGCTAATAGCATACAGTTGCCGCTTCTAATAACTACAGAACCGTCTGCTTGCTTAGCAAGCTTACCTGTTTCTAGGGTAATAGTCCGACCATCGCCTAAGTTAATAGTCGATGTATGTACATTGGGTATCATTTGTTTTCAATTTAAATTAGTATCTGTGATGTTGTGTTGTGGTCGTAGATACCCTGAAAAACTGATGATGCGGATGCTTTTAAATGCTTATTTACGAATGCCCAATTCCTTAATCAAGGAACGGTAGCGATCGATATCTTCGTCTTTTAAATAATCTAAAAGACTTCTTCGCTTACCAACTAACATAACCAATGAACGCTCTGTGTTATAATCTTTATGATTGTTTTTCAGGTGTCCTGTTAGATCGTTGATACGCTTTGTGAACAGAGCAATTTGCCCTTCCGTACTTCCGGTGTTTTTTTCAGACTTTCCGTACTTTTTAAAAATTGCTGCTTTTTCTTCTTTGTTTAACATGCCAATATTATTGTAAATAATTATTATGCAACTTCGAGTTTACCGCGAAGACTGCAAATATAACACAATAATTGATTGAAATTACAGCTGAGTTGAAAGCGGTCGATTTAATATTAAATCGAGGTAGAGATTGATATTCTTCTTTAAATCTTTTCGGTGTGTAATAAAGTCTAAAAAACCATGCTCTTGAAGGAATTCTGCGGTTTGGAAGCCTTCTGGCAGCTCTTGACCGGTGGTATCTTTTACAACCCTTGGTCCAGCAAAACCAATAAGTGCACCAGGTTCAGAAATATTAATATCACCTAACATAGCAAAAGAAGCCGTGGTTCCTCCTGTAGTTGGATCAGTACAAAGCGACACATAAGGGATTTTGGCGTCGGCAAGTTGTGCGAGTTTTGCAGCAGTTTTTGCCATTTGCATCAAAGACAGCGCCGCTTCCATCATACGCGCGCCACCAGATTTGGATATCATCACAAATGGAATCTTTTTTTTTAGTGCGTAGTCAGCAGCACGGTATATTTTTTCCCCGACAACAGAGCCCATAGAACCTCCAATAAATGAAAAGTCCATGCAAGCAACCACCAGATCGTTTCCATTGGAACGTCCAACAGCAGTTCTTACTGCATCACTGAGCTTGGTTTTTTTCTGTGCCGCCTTAACACGATTTTTATACGTCTTGGTATCCTCGAACTTAAGCGGATCTTTGGATTTTAGCTTTTTATCGAGTTCTTTATAGCTGTCGTGGTCAAACAAAATTTCAAAATACTCCTTACTCCCAATCCGTACGTGATAGCCGTCTTCTGGAGATACATAGAAGTTTTCCGCTAGTTGTTCTGTGTCAACAATTTTTCCAGTGGGAGACTTATACCACAACCCTTGGGGTGTGTCTTTCTTTTCACTGGTTTGGGTTTGAATTCCCTTTTCGGTACGTCTGAACCACGCCATAGGCTATGAATTTTATCAAATATAAAAAACCTTATGAATTATATCGTATTAACATTGTTTAGGTCTTCAAAGGCTTGCTCTAGTCGCGTTACAAATGCCTTTTCACCTTCGCGCAACCAAACGCGTGGATCGTAGTGTTTTTTGTTAGGCATATCGTCCCCTTCAGGGTTTCCAATTTGTTTTTGCAAATAAGCCGACTTTTCCTGCATATAGTCGCGCACACCCGACATAAAGGCATATTGCATATCGGTATCGATGTTCATTTTAATAACTCCATAACTAATACCTTCTCTAATTTCTTCAACCGTTGACCCCGAACCTCCGTGAAATACAAAGTCAATGGCGTTGGGCCCAACTCCGTATCTCTCACTTACAAATTCTTGTGAGTTTTTTAGGATTTTTGGAGTTAGTACAACGTTTCCTGGCTTGTATACGCCGTGTACATTACCAAATGCAGCTGCAATGGTAAAGCGTGTACTTACTTGTGATAATTCTTCAAAAGCAAATGCTACTTCTTCTGGCTGCGTATATAATTTAGAGCTGTCAATGTCTGTATTGTCAACGCCATCTTCTTCACCACCTGTAACCCCCAATTCGATTTCAAGTGTCATGTCCATTTTGGCCATGCGTATTAAATAGTTTTTGCAGATTTCAATGTTTTCTTTGATGGGCTCCTCAGAAAGGTCAATCATGTGAGAGCTGAAAAGTGATTTTCCTGTTTCTTCGAAATGCTTTTCACTTGCATCGAGTAGTCCATCAATCCAAGGAAGTAGTTTTTTAGCAGCGTGGTCTGTGTGTAGAATAACAGTGACACCATATAGTTGAGCCATTTGATGTACGTGCTTGGCACCAGCAATAGCACCAGCAATAGCAGCCTGTTGGTTTTCGTTAGACAAACCCTTACCCGCGTTAAACTGTGCACCTCCGTTTGAGAACTGAATGATTACGGGTGCGTTTAGCTTTGCAGCAGTTTCCAAAACAGCATTAATGGTGTCTGAACCAATTACATTTACTGCGGGGAGTGCAAATTGCTTGGCTTTTGCCAAAGCAAAAATTTCTTGAACTTCATTTCCAGTAGCTACGCCTGGCTTTACGGAATGCGACATGTTGATTTTATTTTTTTGTTGGAGCAAAATTAGCAAACTATTGTGGGCTTAGAAAGGATAATTTATCCCAAGTGTGGGATTTGCATTTTTTAGCTGATAATTCCAATTCCAACGGCTCCCTCTCGGCAACACAGGATTGTGTGTTTTAAAGCCCATATCTAGCCTCAACAGAAACAGCCCAAAATCATATCTAAGCCCAAAGCCTGTGCCTACCGCCAGTTCGTCAAAATCGCGGAAACCATCAAACCTTCGGGCGGGTTCGTCTACGTTGTCGGCTACATTCCAGATGTTTCCAGCGTCAACAAAAAGCGCTCCTTTAAAAGCGCCAAGGAGGTCAAAACGGTATTCAACATTGAATGACATTTTGAGGTTTGCCTCGTTAAATTCATTTCCAGTATCACTAGACCCAGGCCCTAGTCGATATACTTCCCAAGCCCTGTTGTCATAGGCTCCACCGCCAAAAAAAGATCTGTTAAAAGGGATGTTGTCCGCATTGCCATAGGGGATAGCAGCCCCAGCAAAAGCCCTAATAGCTACGACTTGGTTGTCGCTGACAGACCAGTGCTTGATCAAATCTGTCTCTAATTTTATGAATTGACTGAACGGCACCTCAAACAAAAGGTATTGCCCATTCTCTTGTTTCCAATCCAATGTTTTAGCCAACCCTTCTAGTAGGTTTCCAGACCAACTAAGGTTGGCCCTAAACTGCGTAAACGTCCTATCAAAAATCCCTTGTTTGGAAGAGCTGAAAAAATTGATACCTGAACTTATAATTAAGTTGTTTTGCGTGAGTCTTCTTCGGCGTTCCTCAATGCGTTGTACCCTTTGATAGCTTGGGTCGCTAGCTAAAATACTGGTACTTCCTCCCAAAACATCACTAATAAAAGAGTTTGCTCCTTGGGGAATGATGAGCCTGTAATTTAGTAGATACGTTGGATTTGTATTGGTGTTTACTGCGATTTGATTTAATTCTCTGTATGCATTGGTGTAAACTCCAAAGTAATTTGTTTTGTTTTTATTGTTTACAAACTCCACGTCCATCAAAGAAAAGGTCCATCTGCGTTTTTCCCTTGGGTTCCATTGATATTGAATGCTTCCAGTCAAACTCTGCTTGTCCAAACCGATATTATCCTGAGAACCAACACCAACTCTTAAAATGGTGAGTGGCGCAAGTTTCTGTTTGTTTATTTTACTGCTAAAGGGCAATAGAAATTGGGGTGCGCGCAGCTGAATGTCAAAGCCATACTCGGAAATAGCAACGTCGGCAGAGCGACCAAACGAACCCCTAGCACCTAACTCCAAGGTTTCGGCCCCTTCAAAGACATCTAAAACACTTAAGCCAGAACTAAAGGCTATACCTCGTTTTAAAATATTGGATTGGGTCACATCCAACGCAAAGTCTAAGGAGTACCTTTTTTTTGGCATTAAAAAAATAGAGGCGTCTAAAAGCGTCTCGTCTTCATTCGCATATTGATATCTAATGGTTGGATAATCAAAACTTTGCAGCCTATTGAGTTGTTTTAGTGTAGTAGTTCGTGAAGAGTCGCTGTAAGACTCATTTGTTTTAAAATCAATGGACTCTCGCAACAATTTGCTTCTATACTTCATTTTGCCCTGACTAAAAACAGTCATTCCCTCAAAAACACCAATAGAATCGTAAGCTTCGTTTCCAGTG
>MDTG01253124.1_pt1 | contig 13948 bp, 14 predicted proteins | sample 811421 | NCBI WGS metagenome assembly MDTG01 (sample SAMN05326645, study PRJNA326480) | marine metagenome | isolation source: seawater | place: Pacific Ocean: South East | collected 2011 | reverse complement strand
TGAAGTTTAAAATTTTCTTGTACATTTGGAGATGCAACAACAAGAATACGCTTAGGATTTGTTGTTTGTTTTAAATAACTGCGCATTTCTTCGCATATTGATATTGCCGAACAAGTTTTTCCACTACCTAACCCGTGAAACAGTAACAAACTATTATATGGTGTTTGAAATGATAAAAAATTTCGAACAAATAATTGATGAGTTGCTAATTCAAATGGAAGTTTGCTTAATTCATCGCCCCGAGTTTTAACATTGTGTATTGTTCCATCAAAACGAGTATCATTAAACTCTTTCTTTTGAGCAATCTTCACTACAAAATTAGCGTCATCCATTGTTGGATATAAAGGGTTAATTTCATCATTCTCTTTTATTTCTTTTTCCTCTAAGAACTCCTTTGATAGTAATAATTTATTTTCCTTCTCTTTCTTTTTTGTATTATCTAACGTTTTAAGTTTTTCAAATTCGGTTTCAAGAAAATCTTTTGAAGGAATTTTAAATTCTTTTTTTAAGATTAATTTTTTAGGTTTTCTTTTTTGTTTTAATTTGTTTGACGACATATATATTATAAAAATAATGAATATTCTTTTAAAATATTATTTACTTTATCTAATATTGAAATCTTTTCTAAATTATAAGGACGAATAATATCCAAACATTCCTGATATGTTTTCCAAGACAATTGACTAACCTCAGTTTTTTGATAATTATTCTCCGATATATTTGATTGATCAGCCAATCCTAGAAAATACTTGTGTTTGTATGATTTAAAATTGGAACCTGTAAATATTTCTTCGTATGGAATAATGTTTGAAACAATATTTATCGTATTCTTATCATATCCAGTTTCTTCTTCAAATTCACGTAAAGCACACGTCAAATCTTTTTCTTGATAGTTCCTTCTACCTTTGGGAAATCCCCATTCTGGACACTCCCAATTTGTTTCGCTTTCTTCAATCAAACTTTTTAATGTGTATAGTTTATTTTTAATCATTACACCTTCTTTAAGAGCATTATATTTATCGTGCGATGTACGTTCCTCGCCACGATATTGAATACCTAGAAGATTACCCCACAAATTTTTCCACAAAGTTTCAAAATCATCCTCGAGAATTCGCTTTTTCTCATCAACTGTCATTTCATTAATGATGTTCATTAAATATTCTTTATTATGCAATGGGTATTTACCACGCATAAAATCCACGTATCCTAAACTATCTTTTCTACATATCATTAAATATCTATATTCATCTTCAATCTTCTTAAATGCAATAATCCCAATGCTAGTAATTGGTGATTTACAATGTTGATATAAATGTCCTTGTTTTCCACAATTATTACAAAAATTATATGTTTTCATTTATAGTAGCGTATCGTTATTATAGTAGTGTGTTTGTTTCTATATCATTTAAATCTAACTACAATCTATAAGTTATGAAATTAAATCCGGAAGTGTGGGGTCCAAAATATTGGTTTGTTTTGCATACAATTGCATTGACTTATCCATTACGCCCAACCACAATTGTAAAGAAAAAGTATTACGAATTCATCAAAAATTTACATATGTTTTTACCTGATGAAGAGATTGGAACACAATTTAGTAAATTTCTAGAAGAATATCCAGTAACACCATATTTAGACTCACGAGAATCATTTATGAAATGGATTCATTTTATACATAATAGAATAAATGTCTCGCTTGGAAAAAAAACGATGGATTATGATGACGCATTAAAAGAATATTTCAAACAGTATAGAACTAACGAAGATATTGAAGCAGAATATCGTCGCAAGAGAGAAAAATACATTTATGCCATTGTATTATCCAGTTTTTTATCATTGAGCATATTTCTTTATTTTAAAAAATAACACGTGTTAATTGTTATATTCTTTAGTTATTGTATATGAAGATTGAATTTGTTATTTTTATGGTTGCTGCTTTTTTTATTGCAGATACTTATTATGAAGGAAAATATAGTCGTTTATTACGGTCAGGTAAAAAATATTATCAAATGGCTATGATTGCATTTCTAGCAATGTCTTTCTATGTATTTTTAAAAAAAAATCCGAATGAAGGAAAAAATATACTTACGCACGCAAATAATTTAATACGCTATATGCCAGTTGAACACGGAACTGCTGATATGTTGTCACCAATCTTTGACTTTACACAAGGACAAAATTCATTGTTTTCAAAACAAATGGGTTATATGCCTCCGCAAGAAAAAAGAATGATGAATTCTGGTATGGGATCATCTAGAAGAAGTGTGAGTGAAACGAAAAAAAAATATGTAGCGTCACAACAAAGTTGGAGTTGCAAAAAATGTAATAAACAATTAGAAGCAACATTTGAAGTTGATCATGTTATTGAATTACAAGATGGTGGTAGCAATCATATAAGTAATTTAGAAGCATTATGCAGAGATTGTCACGGTCGTAAAACAATGTTATCACAATTGTAAAGAAAATGAAATAATATATTCTAACTGCTATATAAGAATATGTCTGATACTGTGCAATTAACAATAAAATTAAGAGATTATATATTAAATAAATTTGGCGCATTTTTAGAAACCACTGTTGAAGTATTATCCAAAGCAAAGGAATATACTAAAGAAAATATGTTTGAAGTTCTGTTTTTATTACTTACATTTTTTTGGATTATTGGAATGAGACAACTCTTTCAGAATGATCCTTATAAAATTACAACTGTTTATCCAGCAACAATGACGTCAATTTCTTTGTTTGGATTTTTTGTATTTGTTATGATATTATTTTTTATAAAAGCTAGAAAAGAAATCTTTAAAGACGTTCCTAATGCTGAAGATAATGAAAATTATCCTTCTATATTTATATTTAGTTTAAAAGTCTTTCTGATTGGTATTGTTGGTTATGTGTTTTTTAATTCTGGAAAACGAGTTTTATTTAAATTACTTGAACAGAAACTTTTTACAGATGTAGTAGAAGTTATTTACGATGTTATTTTATTTTCGGGCGCAATAGCTTTATTATATAAAGTTTTATCCTCGAAAATTCTTAATAGTTTTAAAAAAACGAAGTCATTAGGTTTGTTGATAGTGAATATACTAATGTATCTTCCTTGTGTGATAACTAATATATTTGAAAAAATCCATAATGAAATTAAAATAACTCCTAGTGTTACATATACTATTATATTAATAGAAATAATTGTTATTGGTTTAGGTTATGTGGTTCCTAAGTTAATTACTTATTACATAGAAAAAGATGGTGTTATTTTACAAAAAGAACCAATTTACTTATACAAAAAAACAACTGTTGCAACAGCGACACAATTAAAACCTGCTAGAAACTCTCTTATATCAGAAGAACAAGATAAAAGAAACAAAGAAAAATATAAATTTTTATCTTGGTTTGATACAGATAAAACAGATGAAACAGCGCAAAATTATGAAGTGACATCTTGGTTTGGTCCATTCAAACCGGAAAAAGAAGTTGACTACAATTATTCACTAACCTCTTGGGTGAGAATTAATCCTCAACCTCCGAATACTAGAGCTAATGGTGATGATTTTGTTCAAATATTTTCATACAATGGAAAACCTGATATTTATTATAATCCAGTAGAAAATAAAATAGAAATACGTGTCCGTAAAAATAATAATGAAGAAGTAATAGTTTTTGGAGACGATGAATTTCCACTTCAAAAATGGAATCATTTTGTTTTAAATTTTACCAGTGGAACATTAGATGTTTTTATTAATGGTGAACTAGTTATATCGAAACCAGGATTATTAACACGAATGGAACGTCATCCAATCACGACTGGTGATGATAATGGTGTACAAGGTGGAATACGAAATGTTATGTATTTTCCATATGTTTTAACAAAACAGGAAATTGATAATTTTTATAAAAGTCAGAAATAATAATTATGTTATATTAGTATATAATATAATTATGGTAGCTCTTGGAGAAACTGGTCAAAAAGCAAAAGCCGCTATGCAAAATATGTCAGGTGGTGGTGGATTACAAACATTAATTATGGGTATGCTTCTTATTATAGTTATTTATTTAGTATATAAATTAATGTTTGGAAAGACAGAAAAAGTATTATCAGAATCGGTTGTTAGTGCGAAAAAATCTCAAGTTATATCTAGTGACGAAATACCTATTAATAAGCAGACTAGCAATTATACCTATTCCATATGGGTATACGTGAACAATTGGGACGATGGTTATGGTAATGAAAAACCTATTTTAGAAAGAAAATCACCAAATGGTGAAGTTGCACCGGGAATTTATTTAGCTGCTATGGCTAATGATATCATCATTAAATCAGCGCTCGAAAATGGTGGAAGTAGTGCAGTAAACGAACATCGTTGTACTTTAGCTAATATTCCTCTTCAAAAATGGATTCATATTGCAGTTTCATTAAATACACGTGCTTTAGATGTTTATTTAGATGGAAAATTAGTTAGAACTTGTATGTTAGAAGGTGTTGCCGCGTCTAACACAAACTCTAATTTATCGATTACACCAAACGGTGGTTTTGATGGTTACACAGGAACTGTCAAATACATTCCTGACAGAATTAATCCTCAACAAGCTTATGATTTATACAAACAAGGTCCGGGTGGAAGTTCGATGGGTGGACTCAATAAATACAAGGTACGTATTGCTTTATTAGAAGATGGTGAAACAACTGACAGTTTTGAATTATAAGTTTATAAGTTTATAAGTTTATAAGTTTATAACTTTATCAATTATTATATATATTATTAGTATATATATAATGGATGACACTAATGCCTTTTTGAATTCAAATAGTATGATAGCAAAGGTTGCATTTCTCTTACTTGTTGTAGTTGTATTTGTATTTATTTTGCGTTTAGGAGTGCAGGCTATTAAATGGTTTTTTACACCGTCGGGAAGTCCGATTCTTATTGAGGGACTTATTGATGGAGATCAATATATGGTTGTTGAACAAGACCCCGGAAATAAAGCAGCTATACCGATTTTGCGTTCTGACGACGAACGAACTGGTATTGAGTTTACATGGTCTCTATGGCTTCTTATTAAAGACTTTGAGTTAGATTCTGGTAAATATAAACATATTTTCCACAAAGGAAATGATGGAACTGGAGAAGATAACAATGGACTTATTCATCCGAATAATGCACCTGGTTTATACATACATCCGAGTAGAAACGCTTTAGTAGTATTAATGAACACGTTTACAAATATTAAAGAAGAAATTGAAATTAATGACATACCAAGTAATAAATGGGTCCACGTAGCAATACGTGTGCAAAATAAGATTATGGATGTATATGTGAATGGCTCAATTGTTTCTAGACATAAATTTGGTGGTGTACCGAAACAAAATTATAGCAAAGTATACGTAAATAAAAATGGCGGCTTTAAAGGTAATCTTTCTAATCTTAGATATCATAATTATTCACTTGGAACCAATGAAATTGAAAGTGAAGCAATGAGCGGTCCCAATCTTAATAGAACTGGACCAGACCCGTTATCATCTAATCCGCCATACTTAGCAACAAGATGGTATTTAAATAATGATCAGATGAGATAATAAGTTAATAAGTTATTAAGATAAATTTAATTATTGAATTTTAAATTAAATTTATATAATATACAATGTCAAATTCATATAATGGAGCACCTCCTTGTAATAATTGGGCTTTATGGAACTCATATAACGATGGTCGAGCGAATGAACGTCATCAATTAGCTTTACAAGAGAGAAAAAATCGCATATTACGACATCCAGAAAATGAATATATATATTCAAAAAAGGAAAATTTTAAAAATGCATTAGGTAAAACATTAAGATATACGCCATATGTTAAAAATTTAGTTATTGTTCCTATGGTTAAGGTAATGAATAGTGATAACCAATCCTTTTATTGGGCTGCATCAACAAATGTTTCTGAATCTCGATTTGATTTTGATAAAATTCAAAGTAGTTATAATATCAATTTTGTAAGTAATCTTGTGGATGGATTTAAAATAAGAGTTGAACGCAATTGTAATACTGTAGTTGATGTATCAGGTAATATATCTACATTTGGAAGTTCAACATTATTATTTCCTTTTAAAAATGCATTTGAAATGGAATCCAATGTTACAACGCCAAAATCATACCCAATATCTGTTATTTCTAGAATTCCTGGAAGTGATGTTTCTATAACATATAATATTATTGTTCAAACATTACCTCCTTCGCCTTTATTATCAAAAATTCAAATTATACCACGTGTGGTATATAAATCAGGCATTAAAAAAGAAAGTGATTTTATTTGGAATGTTGCAACATCCATTGATGCAAGCTCTGTTGTATCATTCGACGTGCAAGATGAAAATAACACTTTCTCATCAACTAATTATATTTATAACAATCAAATTCTTGATATTGATGTAGCAAGAGCGTATGGAGATAGTGGAGCAAATTATTTTAGAACTGCTGGTGGATATCAAATAGTTGCAACAGCTATTGATCCAAAAACTGAAATTGATATAAGCGGTGGCCAAGAATTTTTAGGTCAAGATTTTAATGTTTCTGTAACAGATCCTACATTATCATTTGATGCAACAACAAATATAGCGTATCCTCCTGGTGGAGGATTTCCTCCTCAAGGTGTTTTTAATACTAGTGTTCAAGCTTCTGTTACTAGATACGACAATGTAATTACTACCAGAGCTTCGAATGGAAATACAAAACAATACTTTGTTCAAATACGAACAACATAATATTTACCAGACAAAAATAAAAATAAAAATAAAAATAAAAATAAAAATAGATAGAATAGAATAAAATACATTATGATACCGATATTAGCTGAATTAGCTTATAATGCTTTATCAGATAAGGATAAAAATCGTTTTAAATTTGAGTATCCAATAATACTAGAATCATTACAATGTTGTGAACACCAGAATACGTGTTCTCTTCACAGTTTAAAATGTTGCTCTTGTTCTGACAAACGCAAATTTTCTGAAGTTTATAAATATTATAGTGATGGTGAAGGTATGGTAGAAACTCACGATAGAAATCTTCATTATTGTCCTAAGTGCAAATTTAATAATATTAAGCAACAAGAACCACCAAAAAAATTAAGACGCTCTAATCGTTTACGGGGTGTATTAATCTAACAAAATAAGTAATAAATAATATTTTAAATCGTCAACAAGTTAAAACAAATTATCTATATGTGTTACCACATAAATGATTTGATTGTATATGAAATTTGTATTAATAGTCATTTGTGTGGATGAAAGATTATCCGTCAGGTGTGTTGTCAGTTTTTTTGCTATACTATACGGTTTCATATTATAAAATCCAGGATATCCAACAGTAATATATCTACCATTATTTTGATGAACAATATCGCCACAACAAGTTAGGGTATAAATAACACCCAAAGAAGTTTTTCTACCTGCATTACCATTTATAGAATCATACGGTTGAAGGCATTGAGCAAATTGTATTTGCCGACCCTTATAACGATCCCAATTTTCGACCAATTTATTATATGATATACAATATCCATAACAACCGTTCACATAAATTGGCGAAGTGAATCGTCGCCACCATTTTTGAATTTTTAATGCGTGAATTTTTTTATAATATGCATCAAATTTTAAACTATAAGTAGCTTCTTTATCTGTCAAAAGATACGCTCTTTGATTATCAACATCAAGATAATCCGAAATATGATATATGAGATGAGTATTTAAGGTGCAAGCCATTGTTGTTGTATTTATGTATTAGTTTATTTCTTTATTTCTGTAATAGAATTGGTTTAAATTATTAAATCAATTTTATTTTACTACTTTTATTCGCGTAAGTTAGGATTTATGCATATATCTCTTGTTGGGAAAATATCTCCTGACATACATTTATCGTCGCGTCCAACTTGTATGCAATGTCGTGTGCTTTTATCGCTTCCTACGTAACAAAAACCCGCTTTACCTCCTTGTTGAACTTCACTATCGGCATCATCGGCAACTGTAGGAACACGATTATCAACGCCTCTATCTTTTAAATTTATTTCCTCTTTTTTAATGTTATTTCTTGTTACGGTATTTGTTCCATCGTCGATACTTTCCGCTAATAAATCGATGCCACTTGTTGCGGTATTTGCAACAACATCAACACCTACTTTCGAACCTGTCGCCGCAGTTTTAATTGTTTGTTTTGTTACATCGCCAGTAACACCAATAATTCTATTTGTGAGCGGACGAACTACTTCGCCAACAGTATCACCGATTTCATCTAAATGAATAAGAATATTAAATCCAAGAACAGACAAAAGCATTAAAACTAAAAACACTTTTAATACTGTTCCCGAATCTAAATTAAAATAACTAAAAAATCCACTAACTACACCAGTTGTTGCCGCTGCACTATCCATAACACGTTGTTTTGTTTTTTCAGCATTCTCCATATTTGAAAGGTCTAATTTCCTCGCTTTATTTTGTACATCTGTAATATTTAGTTCGCTCGACATATATAAAAAATGAATATATTAAAATTACATATAATTATTTTTTTGTGATATATTAATATCATGTCTACAAAAATAAATGAAAATATGATATTATCACCTTCGACGCGCATAGAGATACCTCAAAATGCTAAAATGAATGATTTTATATTGCAATGTGGCTCTCGTAAAATATCGATGAAGCGTGTTTTTTTACCTTGCATTGGATTATTATTTTTAATTACATTTGAAAACATGCAACATTTTGTATATCTCCCACTGCTTGTATCGTTTGTGTCGTTTATATTCTTTTGGAATTTTCCAGAACTTGTTTACATTAGTAACACGCGTCCTCTTTATTATGAAGATTTATTTATCGATAGTGATTTGTTAACAGTTGGTAAAGACCCCGTAACCTGTGAAAACGTTGTTAAAATTAATCCGATTGTAAGACAACGATTTGAAAAGAAATTTCTATGGACGCTTATTTTCACGAATACCTTATTTATGGGTGCGCTTGCGGATTATTGGTTGTATAAATCAAATTACGATAATTCCAATAATACAGAGTATGAAAATGATTATTACGAAATAATCGGTGTAACTGGTGGTATATTAAAGATTTTTCAGTTTTTTAATAATACAATTGGTTCGGTAATGTTGCATTTTATTTACGAACAACTGAAAAAAGAGCACCAAAAGGTGGAGCGACGTATGGTTGCTGCACAAAAACAACTAGAAAGCTTAGAAGATGAAGCTATATCAAGACTAAACATACGACATCGTATAACAGAATCTCCGCCAAGCATTATTCAACCTGTTAAAATTGTTCGTGAATACTTACAAAATTCTGATAGCGAAGAGGAACCAAATAAAAGGAATATTCAAATAATCATTACTGATAAGTAAAATTGATTTTTATTTATAAAAATATGCTATAAATAAAAATAAAAGAAAATAAAGGAAATAAAAAGAAACCAACCTACAAAGTCGAACAATGAAACAGTTACATAAATATATGTTTTGTGCGTTGGCAATGATTTGGGGTTACCTAAGTTATAACTTCTTTATGAATGGGCAAACGCTATTTCATAGTTTTATTCTTCCTCCAGCTTTGCTAACTGTATTTGTAGCATTTATTGCCTTATTGCTATTATATGGAAACGCTCAAGTAGAAGTGATTGATAAATTTGTTAATAATAAACCGTTGGATTTTGTGGAAACTATTTGGTTTATTAATATGTTTGATTAAACTATTCCTTGCGGGGTATAAAAGTCTCCATACTTTTCATTTTATCTAATTTCTCAACCGTTTTCTCAATGTTTGAACGTCCGCCAACCGTATTATTAAAGAGATAATCAGTTTCTGGACGTTGTTCATTTTTTTTTATTTGACGATATACAGTGTTGATTTTTCCTTGTACATTTGTGATAACATTTGTATTTGTAATAATTGGTATGGTTGTAGCTACTGGTTCTGTAAGCAACGATACAATGTAATATAGTAGAAATCGACGGCGTTTCTTCACATTTGGCGTGAATCGAAGTGCAAACAAATCCAATGAACTTTTAATTATCTTTTGAATTATTTTGGGTTTTTTACTAGATTCGTTTAAAAATATGTCCCATACAATCCAAATTATGTCCATTTGATATTTTTCGTGCACTGGCATATTTGCGCGACGTTCACAACAGCATTTCTCTCTTCGTTTTGTGCACCGTGTTTCAAATTCAAGAATCCATTCAATCCAGTAACAAGCTGCGACCATATTTTTCGAATCATTGGAAATATTATACGCCAATTCATTAAGCGCTATAAATAACTCTTTGGGGTCGCCTTTCATAAATACGGGTTGCACATAAAATACGTTTTTGGCTTTTAGACGATCCGTCATTGTTGTCATATCAAAGTCGTCGTCTTTGATTTTGATTATTTCGAAACTGTGCTTTTTCGTGGAATTACATAATACGCAAATAATTTCTGCAAACATTTTTCGAATTTTTTCGTTGTTACGCATACGAATTTCGTTGTCGATGTATCCATTTTGGACAATCTCCTTAAACGCTTGAAACCGCATATCAATATAGATTGGTAATTTAGGATTTCCTAAATGTATATGTTTATTACTAAAGATCAATATTATTTCCCATAATTCCATAAAATGACCTGCACAAACTAACTCGGCTGACCAGTAGCAGGAATTTTCAATCTTTCCATTAAACATATTATTTAGTAATTCCTTTTTTACATCTGCTTTTTTAAATTTGGAGAATGTTATTCCACGAAATGCTTTTGCTTCTCTCACATCATTTATTTCATCCTCATTCATATAATTTGGTTTAACACAAAAAAAATAACATTAATACATATATAAGAATGAAACTAATCACAAGAATAAATCGTATTTTTAATACATTTGATAAATTAACAATTTGGAAAAAATCGATTATATTATTAGCCGCTACATTTATTATTTTTACTTTGTATCGTCAATCTATGCCGTGTGTTGAAGGATTTGAACAACGCGAAAAATTTGTTTCTAAAGAAGGCGATGAAGTATATGACCAGTTCTACACGACAATCTATGATACGCTATTTACAAACCCAGTGAAATCCGATTATGAAATAAAGGAAATTCTTAAAAAAACTGGAGTGCAAAGTTCGAGTAAGATTTTGGAGATTGGTTCGAAAACAGGACACGTAGTTGATGCGCTTTCAAAGAAGAACTTAAATGCAATCGGTATTGATAAATCGCAGGATATGGTTAACAAAGCGAAAAAAGATTTTGGTAATAATGATTATCGTATGCTTGACCCGCAATCTTCTATTATTTTCCCTGAAAACTATTTTACACATATTTTAGCGCTTCAATTTATGGCATACACAATGAAAGACAAACAAACATTTTTGCAGAATTGTTATTACTGGTTAAAACCTGGTGGTTATCTCGTGTTACATCTTGTTAATCGCGATCGTTTTGACCCCATTTTGTCCGAAGCGAACCCGATTCATTTTGTTTCACCGCAAAAATATGCGAAAGAACGTATTACTAAGTCTACTATTAAATTTAACAATTTTACTTACAAGGCGAATTACGAATCGGATAATGCGAAAGATATGGCGTATTTTAATGAAACAATTATTGACGATAAAACAAAGAAAACGCGCAAAAATAAGCACGTGTTACATATGCCTTCGCAAGAAAAAATCTTGACAAAGGCGAAGAATGTAGGATTTATTCTTAAACATAAGATAGATTTAGTGCAGGTTGAATATGAATATCAATATTTGTATATTCTTTACAAACCGAGTTAATTGATGATTTATAATATGTGTTTTATATATATTATAAATAATGGCAGCAAGTAATGCAAAAGGAATTGGGGAGGGTGACGGCCGACCACTTGCCCCTCAAATAACAAAAAATGATTTTGATAACGATGTAGAAACAATATTAAAAAGATTATTAGAAAAAGAAAAACAAGCTAAAGCTGATGGTCAAAAAATTGTTTGGTGTTTTATTTATAAAACACTCCAAGGAGAAGCAGGTGTTATTAGACTTTCATTGTCATCAGAAGGAACTCTATCTGATTATGGAATCGATGTTAAACACGATGCACATGACACAAGTCGACAAGGTGATGCGGGGAGGTGGGCCCCGATTAAGGCAGCAATAGATAATGGTTTATTACCCGTAGGCTGGGGTGTTCCAAAACAAACAAACGAAACACACTCTGAATGGAGTGCAATATTAGCTCAAGTTGAACTAGAAAGAAAAAAATTAATTATTTGGGATGATCAAAGAAGACTAGGATATATTCAATATTTTGGGGAGGAAATTGTAAATTTATATGATCAATTACTTGAAGAACTTAACGGGGATGGTGATGACGGTAAAATAGAAGGAATAGAAAAGCAAATAGCTATACAAAGGGCGGAAAAAGGATGGTCTTCACATGTTACAGCAGATCGAGAAGACATTAAAAACATGACGGTCAAAAGAGGGCATTATAGACGTGGAGAACCAGACAGTTGGGCTGAAGATTTGCAATCACAAATTAAGGAATCACAAGAACTAGCGAGAGAGAGAGTAGCGGTTGAGGTAGCACTAGAAGCAGTAGATGCGGTAGGAGCATCACCAGCAGCAGCAGCAGCAATAAAAGACGAGATTTTAAAAAATATGTCACGATATTTTCCTGTTGAAAGTAAAGGAGCTGTATATGATCATGGTACAGATAAAACTGTAGCTGCTGCTGCACCACAAATTTCTGGTTTTGGTGCCGGAACACATCTAGGTATGTTTTATGATGGAGGTGCTAATATAAAAAAAAAACTCGAAAAAATTTATCCAAGTAAAGAACAATATGAATTTTGTGGACAAGCTGTTTTTGTTGTTGGAGAAAGAGATGAGGAGGAGATGGAGGAGGAGGAGTGGGGTAAAGATGGGGTCTGGAATCCGACGGAAATCAAAGATCAAGAGGGTTACAAACACGTTGGTCGAATAGGATTAATTGGAAATAATGGTAAAGATGCGTTTGGACCATTATCATCTAATAAACAATTTAATAAACGCAAAGGACCAGATTTTATATTGTATGTTTTGGGTGATAAATCAGAAGATTCAATTGGTATGAGAGGGAAAGTGTTAATTAAACAACGGAGCGCGGCGGCGGGAGATGTGGGCGCTGCGGGAGCTGCGGAAGAGTGGAGTGAATATCCGTTTAACAGAATAAATTCAACATTAAAAGGTGTAGCTGAAAATAATTGGTATTTCCAGGCAGAAGATGGACGAGCTATAGTAGGGGAGGAGGAGCAACCATATAATTTATTACAACACAATCAAGAATTAACTGCAATAATTAAATATTTCGCAGATAGAAGTCACGGAACAGCTCCTATTGCAAAGGCAGTAATGGATGAAGAAGAAGCCATTACATTTGGAACACACGATCGTGCTGCTTGGGCAGCACTATCATATATATTAGCATATGACGTAAATGACACTGGTAATTATAACCCAATTACAGTAAGGAATGTTCATGTTATTAATGTAATAAGTCAAATTCCAAATGCTAAGAATTTAGTAATTCCTACAGTATTAATAACACCCCAAAGCAATAGACACAAGATGGGGGCGGCGGAGGAGGGAGTAGGAAGGCAAGCTGAATCTATAATGTTGAGAACTCGAACTGCGATTCCAATAAAGGAGATTCGAATAAAGGAAATGGAAGCGGCAGCGGAAGCGGCAGCGGAAGCGGCAGCGGAAGCGGCACCAGCAGCGGCAACGGTGGAGATGGAGAAGGAGGATGCACCCGCTGCTGCTGCTGCTGCAGCGATCTCTGGTCCAACGACACGTAGCGCACCAGAGTCCACTAAACGTCTCGAGAGACGGAATTTACAGAATGCCATAGCAGAGCAGCAGCAGCAGCAGCGGCAGCAGCAGCAGCAGCGGCAGCAGCAG
>MDTG01231919.1_pt1 | contig 13948 bp, 10 predicted proteins | sample 811421 | NCBI WGS metagenome assembly MDTG01 (sample SAMN05326645, study PRJNA326480) | marine metagenome | isolation source: seawater | place: Pacific Ocean: South East | collected 2011 | reverse complement strand
TGTGGGGACTTTAAGAGTACTTCTACACACTTTGCTGCTCTATCAAGAGCATCGGGTTTAGGCCGAGTGTGATTAATTTTAAACATGCTAACTATACGTTGCTATTAGGCTAGTGGATCAGTTTTGTTTACCTATGAAGAGATTTGGAGACAGCTGAATACGAATTTTTATTAGACTGCATGTCCACCAGTGAAGCAGACAAAAAAGTCTACTGCGCGAACTTTTTAAAGGCTCAAAGTAGGAAGATAAAATTTATTGTAGTTTATTTGAATGTATAGATCGATTTTTTTCAGACAGTCCAGGCCATGTGAGGGAATAATGTTCATAATTATCATGGCCTAGGACCGCGACAATCATTCATACCCTGTCATCTCTAGATAGCCATGACCTTCATGACTGCCTGTAAACCGCACCGGGCCTTCCCAATAAGGGATAGATACATCCATCCATGACTGCCTATTTAATGCTGTCACATTCACGCTTACTTCCCGTTCAGGCAGACTGATCAGCCACTCTGTTGGAATAGTACGACCGGAGACTGACGACATTGCTAACGGTTCCGCAACAAATGCACCATCAGAATAGAAAACTGTTTTGCCGTCCGGGTTGATCCAAGTCCCCGAGCTAAAGATACTTCCATCCGTTTGGCGCAGTTGGAAACCCATCAGTTTAGCCCCCCCTTTGAATGAAAGGGAAAACCAATCCCAGCCCAATTGTGTTTCTGCAAGAGGCTGAGATGACCACTCTCGATCAAGCCATGCCTGCCCTGTGACTTCGACATCGCCCTTCGGTAGACGCAGGGTTCCTTCAATCTGAAAAAAGGGTTGCGAATAGTAGTAGCTGGCCTGACCTTCAGCTGATTTCACAGAATAGCCATTCTTACCGTGAAAAACTAGTGGCCCTCTTGCGTTTAACACCATGTCATAGCTAAATTCGGGTGCAGTGGCGCGGAGTTTTAGAGAATTTAGATCAGGCCCTTGCATGCTCCAGTCGTCTATCCATGCATGGAAAGGTTCTACCTCTACACCAGCCTGTCCAATACCACCACGAGCAAAACGCTCTGTGGCGAAATGTTTATTTGGTGTTGTAATTGCGGCATGAGCGAACCAAACTTGTGGAGAGCCCCAACTCTCAGCTTCCCCCGGCGCGAGCGCAGATCGGAAAAGCGTCCACTGCAACCCGTATGCTGTTTCATTTGGCCCCTTTAGATTAGCAGTTAGGTACCACCATTCAATCCTATAGTCAGGATGTGGCCCATGATCAGCAGGAAAATGGAAGACAGCATCCGGCACCGGTTTTACAAAGCCATCCGCATTGCTCCCCAAGCTTGAAAACCCCTGTGCCATGAGCGCAAAGGGGACGACACAAAAAACTAAGAAAATCCTAACGGTCATGAGCAAAAACCTTAAGCAAAGTTGATGGTGGAGTGCGCATAAGTTTTAAGGCTGGCCATGACGCGGCAAGCAAAGCCGCAGCGAAAGCATAGCCGCCCAATTTTAAATACTCCAATGGAAATAGATACATTGGTAACTTCCAACCAAATGCCTCAACATTCACGATACTGAGCAGAACCCAAGCCAAGGAAAGACCTAAAGGCAAAGCGCATAAGTACACAAGAAATGACAAAGCCAAAGCGCGCAGAAGCTCCATCCAACCAAGCTGACGCCTGGTTAGACCCAGAGCCCACATCGGGGCAAGCTGAGGGATACGCAGATCTGATAGGGTCAAAAGGCTCATCAGCAAAGAAAACCCCGCAACCCCTAAGGTTAGTATATTCAATGCTCTTGTAACGGTAAATGTCCGCTCAAAAACTTCCATTGAAATTGCTTTGATTGAGGCCTGATCAATTATGTTTTTTGATGAAATTCCGAGACCCTCGATGATCTGCTTTCGCAAGGACGATGGACTGTCTGACCGCACTCCAAATTGAGTAGCGTAAATGTCAGGTTGTAAATTTTTAATCACTTCCTCAGACACAATAACTTGTCCTTTTGGATTACCATAGTCGCCGACCACAGCAGCGATGGCTAAGTGCAGATCGGCCGATATTTCAACTAAATCACCGACCTTTAACTTTGAACGATGAGCAAGCTGTTCATTGATTACGACTGCTACTCCCCCCTCCACACGATCCCATGCATCGGCCTTAGCACTCAAAAAGGTCCAGTTTTCTCTATAAGTCCGAGAAACTCGCACTCCAAACAAACGTACTTGTTGCCCAGCAATTTGCCGCGACATGCTCAAAAGCGGCAGCACTTCAACATTTCTTTCTATAAGATAAGCCTCAAGCTCAGCGCTTTGATCTGCATTATCCACCTCAATGAAAAGTTCAGGTGCGAGGCGCTGATCCAAAAAGTTATTAAAGGTTAAACGGAAGCTTGAAACCATCGTGGAAACGCCTATATTTGCCGCGACCGCTAGAAGCAGTGCCATTAACGCGAGACTCAATCCCGGAAATTGATGCCGCATATCTGCCCAAAACCAGTTCTGGATTGTTTCCCCAGAGCGCCCATGAGCAAAGCTTAACGCCAACAACACCAACATGGGCAGAGCCAATGCAGCTCCAATCAATAGGCAAGCTAATACTGCGAAAGCGATCGATAAACCACTACCCCAAATGCCCAACACCAGTGCTGTACTTAGCAAGATAATTGCCAAAAAGCTTAATTGCCGGATACTAGAACCACTCGCTATGGCCCAAGCTCGAGGTTTCACACTTTCCAAAATTGGCATACGCCAGATGTGCCATATTCTACCGGTAAAAGCTGCGCTAGAACCGAGAAAGCAAATCAAGAATCCAGAAAGCCACCATTCAATCCGTAATTCAAGCGTGTCAGCAATACTAGCGCCGTAAAGGCCGCGTAGCGTTGCAGCCACATCCGGCAGTAGAAGCCCTGCTATGAGATAACCAAAAACAACCCCTGAACAGGCGCCAAGCAAGGTTAGGCTTAGCATCTCGACAATCAAGATCTTGATCAAAAGGCGGAGTGGGACGCCAAGAGAGCGTAAAGTGCGAGTTAATGCTCGGCGACGCTCGAATGCTAGGCCAATGGTACTATAGACTATAAACAGACCTACTGCAAAGCTGAGCAGACCAAAAGCCGTCAAGTTGAGGTGAAAACTTTTAGTTAGCTGCGTCATGTCGGCAGCTTGCCCTGACGGCTGTAAATTTAGTTCAGGTGCTAAGCTCTCCAACTTCGGCTGTCCCATCGGCTGCAAAGGTAAAATAAGCAAGCGGCTAAGATCGTTGCGGCCTAGTAAAGTCTGCACAACGCCTATATCACCTACCGCCATACCCGGTGCCATCGTTGAGTCGATCTGAACATTCACCATGCCCCGAAGCAACCGCGCAGTTTCGGCATTTGCGATGAGAACTGGTGCTGCTTTAGGTCGTAAAATTGTGGTCAAATTGTCTATCGAAAAAAAGCCCAATCCACTAGGCGCCGTAAGAGCGTCTATACCGATCAATTTGATGTTCTCTAAACTTCCCTCAATAATTGGAGAAACTAGCCAACCAGACCGTCTTAAATCGACATATAATTCTTGCGGAATCGAATTACCCTGTTTTGGAAGCAATAGATCATACTGGCCATCATTTAAAATCGCTGCCGCTGAATCATAGCTTGCCCGCGCCTCAGAATTTATTGCCTGCACACCGGACCATAAAGCCGTTGCGATTGCCAAACCAGCGATAAGGGTAAAAAGCTGCAAAGGATTATGCCGCCAATGGGAGAGAACAGCTCCAAGGCAAACGCGGGTCATTTTAAAAAACCGCCCTGCAATCTAAGTTCACGATCCATAGCAGATGCAATTTTTGGTGAATGCGTTACGATCATCAAAGCTGAACCGGTTTCAGCTACAAGGCTCAACATCTGATCGAGAACATCATCGGCGGTTGCTTCATCGAGATTCCCCGTTGGCTCATCGGCCAATAAAAGTTTCGGTTTCATGGCAATCGCTCGCGCAATCGCCACACGCTGTTGCTGACCACCCGACAAAACCTCTGGATACTTAAGTAAATGATCTCCAAGTCCTAAAGCTTCCACAAGTTGTCCGATATAATTTTCATCTTTACGCCCCGAAAGCGCCGCATGAAAAGATATGTTGGCCGCAACAGTCAAAGAAGGTATGAGGTTAAATTGCTGAAATACCAATGAAACATCATGCCGGCGCATGGCTGCTCGTCCCGCATCATCCATAGCAGTCAAATCCCGTCCAGAAAGTAGTACACTCCCATTTGTGGGGGCTTCCAGTCCACCTGCAATATGAAGAACTGTACTTTTACCACTCCCCGACTCGCCGGTGAGTGCAAGAGTTTCGCCAGGCATCAATTCAAAACTTACTTCACGCAGAATTGGAATCTCGCCTTCAATGTCAAAGTAACTTTTTTTGACTTCATCGAATGCCAGTACCATTAAGCCTACTCCAAACTACGCACAAACAATAAATTTTATCCGCTTACAGTCTATTATGATAAAGTCTGCGTAGATCAACGCATGCAGTCAGTTAACAGATCTACAAACTTTTAGATAATCTAAAAGATTTAATATGCCACCTTTGTCGCTGCAAAACATAGGAAATACCATATTTTTAAGTGTGTCGTAATAAGTATCTAGTAGCTAAGATCTTTTCTTTTCATTTAGCAAGAAAACTCCCAATTAGATTTGAGTATGGTGTAAAATAACTTGAATGGCATTTATCTTTTTCAGTGCGAATAATAATTCTATTTTTGGATTGGAACTCACTACTCCAATTGTGTGCCAGAATGAATTATTAAGAATATGGCAAAAAAGTTACTACAAATGAAAAATACTTTTTAACTGCCATTGTTTTATTATGCTATGGATTGGCTGTTCTAAGTTGTTTCGTCATTTTACTCCGCAGAGAGAGTATTGCCAAAGGATTGTTGAGTAAAGTTATTATGAATACCGGAAAACTTTATTGGGGTTATCATATAGGCTTCAGTCGTTTTCGTTCTGTACATTTACAAAACATGTGTTCTTGCTAAGAGTAGCCGGGCCTCCGAAACATCAAGTGGATATTTTTGGGGTCCAGTTTGCACTGATGTTCCCGCTACATGTTGGTAGACCCTGAAAAAAAGCATTGGTCTATTTTTGGAACATACCAATTTAGTGCAAGATTAACTGATCAGTAAAAAATACAAGAGGTTACAGTTCTAAGATGCTAGCGCGTATCCTCCGTTGTAACTGGCACTTTTTCTCCGAACCTGAGAGTGCTCAACAATGCGTTCGCGGGCCACACCCCGTATCTGTTCAATCGATGAATAACCTTTTCGCTCCAAATATTCATTCAGGTCTTGTTTTAGCTCTTGAATAAGCTTTATGCCGATACCACCACTACCTTTTTCTTCCATAGCAGCCGTACAAACCTGTAAATTTCCAGCGCCGTGCACAACGAAATTAAACGCTTCGCGGAAACCTCTGATCCCACCAATCCCAGAAATAGCTTGATCTGGAAAAGCCTTAGAAATGTCTGAAACACGTTGCAGGGCTTGGTGCAGTATTGCCAAACCACCTAACCCTCCAGAGGTTACCAGCCCATCAACCTCGACTTCGAATTTCATTGTTTCTGGGTCCATCAACGGAAGAGAAGGAAACGTATTGCAAAGTGATATAGAAGCCGCACCAGAAGCGTATGCAACTCCGGCTGCATCGACAAGTTTAGAGGTAGATGGCGTTAATTTTACCCAAATAGGTACGCTGACTGCGCTTGTGACTGCTAGCAAAACGGATTTGATAATGTCTTCATCGTTGGCTATGTTAGCACCCATATCTTTGCGATCCATATGAGGACAAGACATATTCAACTCGATTGCATCGCAACCCACATTTACACAGGCTCTAGCAAGCTTTTTCCAATTATCCATTTCTTCTTCACTGCCGGCTCCAGCCATGATAGACGCAATAACCATTCGGTTTGGATAAGTAGTCTTTATTTCTTCCAAGTCAGGCAACCACATGTCAAGCGGTTGGTCCGATATTAATTCCCAATTCCATGAAGAGTGCGAGACAGTTTCGGGGCGCTTCGTCCGTGAGACGTAAGGCTTTGTCTCGCTTGTTCTTTGATAAATCGTTTTTGGTCCAGCAACATTCTCTACCGGGTGTAGACCAATAGTTTTAGTAACGATCCCACCCCAGCCAGCCTCAAAAGCTTTCAAGATTTTTCGCTTACTTTCCGTTGGAGGTGCTGATGCCAAGATGAACGGGTTTTCAAATTCCAGTCCCGTAAAAGTTGTAATCAATCTACTCATTAAAAAATTCCCAATAAAAAATTCCCAATTTTTACTAAATGGTAAAAAAAAATCCCCCAAAAGTCAACTCTTTGCACAAGCTGACTTGCAAACTAAAACAAAACGAGGCGATAAAATCATTAAAAATGACTTTAAGATGACTATGATAGGATTTTAAAATGTATTAATCCCCAAATTGCATCCCATGAAAAGCACTCGCCACGCAACAATTAATAATGATTTCAACAACCCCGTTAGCGCAGTGATCCACCCGATGGTTGCTTGCCTGCCTTCCATAGCGGGCTACAAAATTCCGGAATTCGACACCTTTTGCGTGTAAATTCCATTTAAGTTTTTCATAGTCGATCAGGCAATGTCTTTTTCTAACCTGTTGAAATATAAAAACCGACACGTAGCCACTGGTCCCTTGACCTTGGGACTTGGTTTTTTCTTAGTGGCGCACCGGGGAGGCAATCGAACTTAAATAAGGTTGTTTATTATCAATTTCTTAGTGAGTTGCCTTTTGGGAAAAGCGGTCCCAAAAGCGGTCCAACTCACTGGCAACGTTGAGTTTATTCACAAAATTGGGCAAAAATGGCGCACCGGGGAGGATTCGAACCCCCGACCCCTTGATTCGAAGTCAAGTGCTCTATCCAGCTGAGCTACCGGTGCTGACGTAAGGAATATCAGATACTTGCATTAATTCCTACACAATTTTTCACGCCGCGATCTGTTGATTTCAAAAAGTATATTATACCTAATTCTATGCCAACAAAACTGAAAAGGTTTTTCAAAAATTGGCACATAAAAAACTTGCTCATCGTTTTTTTCCGAAGCGTGGTTTCGTAAGGTAATTTTGCAAAGTTTTAAAATACTTCATTTTAAGCATAGAAAAAAGTATCAAATTTTTAATAAATGGATTTCACTGACTTATGGTATATGTTGTGTATTTTTTTTAATAACAGTGAATTTGGTTCGCAAATTATAGGCTAAGTTTTATCAGGGCAACACTAGTACAAAGCGTAAGGATCAGTAATGTTTTATAAATGGTCAATTTCTCGTTTAAAAACATAGTAGCGAATATAATTGCAAAAAATACTGAAGTTTCTCTCAAAGTGTAAACTACGGGGATCGGAAGATACAAACAAGCCCATACCACCAGTGCATATGCCACAAATGAAACAGAACCTCCTATCCAGAAAATTTTCTGTCCCTTTTTTAGAAGATTTGGAAAAGTTTCTCTGCTACAAATTAACAAGAATATGACGAACATTAACCCGTTTATAATAGTTATTGCGCTATAGAAACCAATTGCATTTTGTGCAACCTTAACTCCATATCCATCAACCAAAGAATATGATGCAATGAACAGGCCGGCGCATATCGCAAAAGCGAATCCCTTTAGTTCCAGCCTAGACCCAAGCCCAATTTTTATACCATAAAAAATTAGAGCTATTGAAATACAGGCAATACCCATCAGTTCCAAGCCCGACAAATTTTCATTCATAAAAAATGTAATTACCAAAACGATGATTAGAGGAGAGATTCCTCGTGCAACTGGATAGACTTGCGATAATTCACCATGTTTATATGCATTAAGCAAAACAAGCTGATAAAAGAAATGGAGGAAAGAACTAGCCAATACATAGATAAGGCTTTGCGAGCTCGGAAACCCAAAGAATATCAAACCTAAAACACCAAGTGGCATATGGCCCAAGGCAATTGCACTCATGCTTAAAAATTTATCTCGTGAGCCTCTGAGAACAAAGTTCCAAGACGCATGCAAAAGCGCCGCAAACAAAATAGTTAAGACAACGATGCTTTGGATTTTAAAATATTCCTCGCTTAGTCGCCTTTTTGGCGATTTCTTCCTCCACAATTCTCACAACTGAAGAGATTAATCAAAAGTTTTTCATATCCATGTCTGAGTTATTCATTGCGGGGGTACCTTTCTTGAGCGTGTTTTCTCACTCTCTTTTGACGAGCAAAGTTTTGATAAGCAAACTCGGAATTAGCCTAACTTTGACCAAATCCAGATGTGCATTTTAGCAAAATTAAATGGCTCAGAGAAAAGTTACTCATGGTAGGCTTGTTAAGCCTGGATTGCCATTATCAGCCATGCGGAGTTTTGAGCCCCCTTGCTTTACCACCCTCCAGTCCCAGTTGGGCCTCTCGCCAGATAATCAAAATACCCGCCAAAATCACAATCGCTACTCCGATCAGCATTTGTAAGCTTGGTATCTCTGCAAAAATAAAATAACCGATCAAGAGCGCAAAGAGCATTGAAGCATAGTCAAATGGAGCCACAACCGTGACCGGTGCGTAACGAAAGGAAAGTGTTAGACAGATCTGGCCTACTCCACCCAAAATACCTGCTCCAAACAATAATAAGAAAGTTTTCTGAGTTAATATTGTCCATCCGAATGGGGCTGTCAGCAACGAGGCTAGTGTTGAAGTCAAGCTAAAATAAAATGCAACAGCTGCCGGATGCTCGGTTTGAACCAATTTTCGAATGTGAATGTGTGCCAAGGCGATAAATCCCGCAGCCAAGAGAATTAAAGTAGCTCCAAATCTAGCCTCCGACTCAAAACTGCCAGATGACAGCATTGTCAGCCGTGGCTCAAGGATCAAGAATACCCCAAAAAATCCCAAGCCAACCGCCGTAATTCGAAAAAGCCGTAGCCGCTCACCTAACAGAAAAGCGGCGAAAACTACTGTCAGCAATGGGGCCGTATAACTGAGCGCAGTTATTTCAGGCAGAGGTAGATAAGCGAGGGAAGCAAATGTAAGCCCCATGGCTGTGGTACCCAATATCCCACGCCACACATGTCCCAACGGTGAGATAGCACGCAGTCCGCTACGAAATTCACCGCGCACCAAAAGCCAACCGCAAATAACCGGTATGGCAACAACAGAACGAATGAATACTGCCTGCCCGGGTGGCACTATGGCAGCTGTGACTTTAATCATTGAAATCATGGTGATGAAGGCCACCACCGAGATCAATTTTAAAGAAATCGCCTTGAAAGGCTGCATGATAGAGTTCCGACTGCTTTGTGCAGAGGGTAGATAAATGCGCTGTTTGAATCAGGAATACAAGACCCAACTGTGTTAATCATGAAGTCAAAAATGGCCGCCTGAAAAACGTCAAGTTGGATTGTGGGCCCAGCTCAGATTGGAGGTATCTTACCTCGACCTAGCAGCCGCGGTATTCTGAGAAGCTACAGCTCAACCCTGCTAGGTAGCCTCGAAAGTGATTTTCAAAATGCTCAAAAAATTCATTTTTCCAAAGAAATTTAAAAACGTCACAGCCTTAACTCGTCTTGAAAAAATGATAAGGGCGTTTTTCATAGAATTTTAATTCAGATGGCCAATTTCAAAATTATTACCCGCTTTATCATCACCACTCACTAAATAAAGAGGTCGCTCACCATAGCCTTGTAATGGATGTTTCCTACCAATTTCTACTCCTAGTTTATGATCATAAAAACTAGAAGCAGGCATCAAACGAACAACAAAAGCGGCACGCCTCCTATGGGTTAAATTGGCTTGCGAACCATGTATCATATAAACGTCATGGAAGGACATTTGGCCAGCACGAATAATAAGAGGCTCGGCGTTGACTAAGTCTAAGTGTTCGCTGTCACAAACCATATTTATCGTTTTATCTTTTCCTTCCTGCCAACTGTGACTGAATATCTTTCGCGGTTTATGAGACCCAGGTATAAATTTCATAGGACCGTTCTCGGGCGTAACATCATCTAGAGGAATCCATAATGTCAAAACATCTAGGGGTTTAATTGGATAGTAATCACCATCCTGGTGCCATGGTGTCTCCTTTCCATTTTGTGGCGGCTTACCAAAAATCGTCGTTCCCCAAAGAATGATATCTGGTCCAATTAACTGTCGGGCTATTGTCATTGCAGCAGGGTGTGTTGCAAAATCTAACCATTTATCAGAGCCAATGACACCCATCGAACCGCCTTGGGTTTGATGCGGAGCCATCATTATATCTGGTGAAAGATTACTATTTCGTTCTAGTAAAGCCTTATATTCTTCCCGCATTTCAGAAATAAGCTCCTGCGGAAATTCCCATTTAGGTACTATCCACCCTTTTTCTTCGTAATTATTTAATTCGGCAGCAGACAAAAGGGCTTCGCTAACTTCTTCGTCTTTTTTTGAAATCGGGTGCACAACTAAGATCCTTATAATGGCTTATTTTAACTACGCTTGTATTGAATAAAATAATAATGAAGGCTAAAAAGTTACAAGTTTTTTCTGCTAGGCAGAGGCTAGAAATCATTGGGTGAAACGGATTGAAATTGCAAGAAAACCATTTAACCAGATCATCGGTTTTACCCGAGAATGAATTTGTTTGCACAGAAGAGCTTAAACAGGCTGGACATAAACTTGCAGGAACAATTTCTGTTGGCTATTCCGAATTTTTGACATTTGAAAATGAACTCTGCGAACTGAATTATAAAAAACGCCAGTCTGCTCACAAAAAAATCATGCAGCACGCACAAATTGGATTTCGCAGTTTGGGCAGAACGTGTGATGCGGCAACCTCAATTTATGAAGCCTTAGAAAAAAATAGTTTTCGTGTCGATAGATTTGGTATTTGTCTAGACTGGTCGATGGGATACCCAAAGGAGTTTCGCAAAGGCAAACCACGCGGCACAGGACTTATTTTAGAAACGGAAGACGATTTTATTAAACTTGCCAATACAGCACCAGTTGCACCCCACTTCGGTGACTTTGTGATTGGTATGCCTGCAGCGATTGAAAATACCAAAGCCGCCCTTCAGGCTGGTTCAACTTCGATTGGAAATCTTGGGCAGTATTTCACATTTGAACTTCCAGGATGGACAGATGACATACAAACCACTGAAGCTAGTATCATCGCAATAAGTCTTGCTTCTGCGCAAAAAGTACCAGTCCTTATACACTCTAATATCGATGATGGATTTGCTTCGCGTTTCACCGACTTGGCATCGGCACTCGGCTTTGTTTTGCTTGAGCAATATATCGTTGATGAATTGCTCGGTGGTAAAGTTAGTCATTGCTACGGGCATACATTCTCTCAACCACTAAGTCGATTTGCCTTTCAAAGGGCCCTCAGAAGCATGACGAACACTCCAGGCACCATGATTTACGGCAATACTACAGCATTTTCTGATAATGATGCCGCCAACTACGCTGTCTTGGCAGCCTATTTAAATGTGGACATTCAAGCCCAAATGTTAAGACCTAGTGGCCACGCTATCAATCCCGTTCCGATAACGGAGGCACAAAGAATCCCAACAGTTGAAGAAATAATTAACGCACAAATTTTCTGTGGCAAACTTGTGGAAAAATCTTCGGATTATTGTGAAATTATAAACAGCCAGCCAACCGATGATTTATCAAATCGACTCATTGAAGGTGCCAATAGATTTAAGCATGATGTCCTCGCGGGACTTTTTGACATTGGGATCGATATTTCAGACGCTTTAGAGCTAATGTTGGCTTTAAGAAGAATTGGTGCGAAGATCTTGGAAGAGAAATTTGGGCCTGGCGAGCCAGATGAAAAAGCTCCAAACAGGCATAAGCCAATTGAACCCTCTCCAGTTCTCAAAGAAATCTCTGAACTCGCCCAAAAAGCCTGTGCCGAAATTAGCTCAGATGAATTCAATACTTTGACCAATTCTAATTTAAAGATCGTAACAGCTACCACGGACGTACACGAGTACGGAAAGCGTCTATTAGAAGAAATTCTTAACTTCATTGGTCTAGAAGTTATCGATGGCGGTGTTAGTGTTGATGCAAAATCACTTACCAAATTTGCAAGACACGCAGATGCAATATTTTTAAGTACATACAATGGTATAGCGCTGGAATTTTTAGAACAGCTCAACGGTGAACTTGAAAACCAACAACATAAAATTCCAATTTTTATTGGAGGAAAATTAAATAAAGTTCTATTTACTTCAAATTCGGACCTGCCAGTTGATATATCAAATGATCTGGTCAAAAATGGTGCAATAGTTTGTTATAAGGCGGAGGATTTTTATTCACCCTTAGCACAGATCGCGAGAGAACGATGTCCGGAGCAAAACACAGACCAACAGTCGGCATAATAGGCGTTGGGTTTCTTGGACAATGCTTGGTTGAAGGTCTAAGTAAACTTAATAGAAATATCATTTTGTCGCCGCGTAATTTGAAAAGAACCGCCGCTCTTTCAAAGAGGTTTAATTGCACAGTCGCCAAAAATAATTCAGAGGTAGTAGCCAAATCCGATTTGGTAATTTTGGCAACCTTGCCAAAAGATATTGCCATTACCGCTAAGAATTTACCATGGCGTAATAATCAGTGTGCTATTTCTATAGCAGCAGGAATAAGGCTTTCAGCAATAAAGGAGGCTGTTCAGCCTGCAAAAGCATTTAGAGCGATGCCTATTTCAGCAGTACGCTTACTTGAAGGACCAACAGCGTTTCAACCAAATGACGAGCGTATATTTGAGTTATTTGATGACCTTGGATCTGCGCATCCACTTGAAGAAGAGACAAATTTTGAAATAGCAAGCATATTTGGTGCTTTTTACGGCTATACTCATGCGCTAATAGACGAGGCTAGCAATTGGGCTGAGCTACATGGTTTAGATGCGAGATATACGCGAGTTTTGGTTTCAAGAATGCTGTCGTCCGCTGCGGCAAACGTAATCGAAAATAATTCTGATAGGCCCAGGAAGTTGCTTGACGATTTACTTACAACTGGCGGGATTACTGAGGCGGGACTAAAGGTTTTGGACTTAACCGGCGGATTGCAAAAATGGCAACAAGCCTTAAACTCTAGCCTTAATCGATCAAGAGAATTGGAGTGATTTTTTCGCCGCAATATCGGGTACATATTGCTTTAATCACTTATTCAAACCTGCTGAAAATGAGTTGTTTTTACAGACAGCCCTATCAGCATCGGTGTTGAATAAAATTGTTAGAAAGTTGATGGTGCTCGACTTTAAATGCCTTGCAAACCTCTCTTCCCAATGGAATGTGCCGTCTACTGCTTAACACCTTTAGTAATCTCCACGGATTTGAAACAAGATTAATATGAAGATAATGGTGTTGAATATTAATGTCGTCCCACACTAATCCTAATGCCTCTGAGAGCCTTATTCCTGTGTCAGAGATCAGTGCAATGATCAGTCTTCTTTCTTCAGCTATGTCCAAACACACTTTCTGAACACGTTTATGTCTTTAGGTGATATTGAGACTCTTTTAGGTCTTTCTTCAATGGGTAAGTGTGTTTTGGTAAATGCATTGGGTGCATTCAGTCCATCTTCATAGATTGATAGGTTAACAGCAGCACGAATAGTTAAGAATCTCGTTGGATTGAAGCAGAAGTAAGCTGTCTTTCAAGTAGCCAATCCACAAAAGATGCTGCATCGGCAGTAGAATATGCATCAAGTGGTCGATCCCCTAGATGTTCAATCACATATCCAATATTCTATTAGCAGCTTTGAAGAATTATTCACCTTTTCCTACCCCTTTTAACCTACAGTATTTCTCTAAAGTATCAGACAGTGTTGGAACATATGATGTGAAGGTTTCTTTTGGCCGACCTTTTATCAACAAGTTTGATGCTGGCACTTCAAGCTCAGAGATTCTTATTTTTAGCCAGAAGTCATTAAGCTTACTTGCCAGTGATTTGCTTGCTTTT